>Ga0209396_1000349_pt1 | contig 56900 bp, 50 predicted proteins | sample GOMGulsemesocosm_6_FD_184638 | JGI IMG/M metagenome (GOLD analysis project Ga0209396, IMG submission 184638) | Methane-oxidizing microbial communities from mesocosms in the Gulf of Mexico - GOM8C Gulf of Mexico (SPAdes) (version 2) | ecosystem: Environmental > Aquatic > Marine > Cold seeps... | reverse complement strand
TCGAGACCAACGTCCTTTATTTTCCAGTAAATTATTTTTCATGCTAAGCACAAACATCGACGTATGACAGCTACCCGCATCAGCTGACAGAATAAGCATGCGTTTACCATCATCCGACAAATCAAAACCATAATTACCACTGCCACTCGGATTAGGCTGCTTGATCAATGACCGACTGTTGTCTGAAAAAGTATAGCGATATATTTGTTTCGGCTCGAACATGACTTCTTGCGCAACATAAATTATTGATTGGTCATCATCGACATACTGCAACTGCGAAATATAACGCGCATTACACAAACCTAAATCACTGACAGGCTGACCATCTTCAGCCAAAGTAATACGTTTTAGATGACATTTTTGTTGAGGATAATCCGTAAATAAAAGCTGATTACTGTCACTAGACCATGCCATTTCTGACGATGTAGCAAGATGGGTAATAAATTTTTCTTGTTTAGTATCATCTAAGGGACGCAACCATAATTCACTGACTGCATTGGCAGGATCATTACGGGTATAGGCCAAATATTTTTTATCCGGAGACACCAAGGGCGCAAACTCCACACCAGAGTGACGCGTTAACGGTTGGAGCTTAAGGTGCTTGTAGTTATCTTCAAGCGACGGTGACGACGTAAAGTGCCACCAAGTAGCCGTGCTAATCATCACAAGAAGCAAAGCGGCGAGCCCATAAATGGAAAATTGGCGATTGTGGGGCTTACCAAGCTCATCATGACCACTGGTCACTAAAGTATCCTGCCACATGACTTTAGCAATAAAACAATAACCCTGTTTGGGGATCGTTTTAATAAACAGAGGCGCTTTAGGATTATCTTTTAACAATTGACGTAGATTAGCCACCATTTTGCTTACGGCATTATCACTGACAATAATCCCTTGATTAACATCATTAATAATTTTGTCGCGACTGACAATTTGATTTTCATGTGCAATAAAAAGTAATAACAATGCATGAAGCTTAGGTTCAATAGAGACTTCACTGCCTTTTGTAAACATCACGGGTAACTGACTATCAATTACAAAGTCATGAATTTGAATATATCTCATTGAATTATCATCACATCAAAAATTGTATTTTATTATCTACAGCTAATAAAAACACGTCAACCTCCGATTAACAGACCAATAAACAGTCAAAATAAGAAAATATCACAACTTCTTCACCTTTTTTCCCTCTTCCACCACGACTTACAACACCAACCCTTCAAGCTAAGCATCAGTAAACAATCCTAATAATTGGAACAAACGATGAAAATGATACAAGCTGTAATATCACGTAAACCATGGCATAAAATCTTAGTCAGTCTATTACATTTTGTCGTAGCGCTATTCTTCATCACACCATTGACCGTCATGGCGAATTCAACAACCTACCAACTAAGTAAACAGTTAACAGCACCAACGTTAGACGGAAAGCTCGATGAGCCCATGTGGAAACTCGCTACAAAAGTCGAGCTAGCTTATGAGAATCAACCGGGTAATGGAATAAAAGCAGCAGTAAAAACAACTGGATACATCTATCAAGACGGCGAGTCATTACATATTGCCCTCGTCGCTTTTGACGATAACCCCGAAAGTATTCGAGGCGCCTTACGCGATCATGACGATATTTGGCGCGATGACAACATGGGCATAATCCTTGATACATTTAATGATGAACGTAACGGTTATCTCTTTTTTGTAAACCCAAAAGGTGCACAAGCAGACGAGCGCATTAACGATGATAACGGTTGGCGTGAAGACGATGCATGGGACGCCATTTGGCACAGTGCAGCTCAAACTAATGACAACGGTTGGGTTGCAGAAATGAGTATTCCATTTAAAGCACTACGCTTTAAGGGTAGACAAGACACACAGCAATGGGGATTTACGTTATGGCGTAATCAGCCCCGTGAGGTTCGTCGTCAACTGGGCAGTTATCAGTCTAATCGTGATTCTACATGTTCGCTATGTTTATATAACAAACTCAATGGCTTTGAAGGCATAAAAGAAGGCAATAACATTCAAGTAACCCCTACAATCACCACAAAGCGTAGTGATAAAAAAAACGATATCAATAAACCATGGTCACAGGGTGATGTCGATGAAGAAATGGGGATAGATTTACGTTGGGCAATGACTCAAAACAGCGTGCTTAATGTGACTATTAATCCTGACTTCTCACAAGTTGAAGCCGATTCCACCGATTTAGATATCAATTCAAGTTTTGCTTTGTTCACTCGTGAAAAGCGTCCATTCTTTCTCGATGGTGCTGACAACTTTAACACCAGCCGTTTGAATTTAGTGCATACCAGAAACATTAACCAACCTGATTACGGCGTTAAAGTCACCGGTAAAAGCAATCAACACAGCTACGGCTTATTAAATGCAAAAGACAAACAGACACACTTCCTGCTACCTTCCGCTCAAGGTTCTCGCACCGTCACACTTGCCAACCATGACGGAGACTTAAGCAGTCAAAATAATATAGTTCGCTACAAAAATGATATCGGAAACCGCAATAACATTGGGTTTCTTGTGAGTCGTCGTCAGTCAAATGGCTATCAAAATACAGTGCTAAGTGGTGACGGCAATCATTGGTTTGACAAGCAAAGCAGCTTGCAATATCAAGTGGCCTTTTCAGACAGCGATAATAATGACGCCTTACAACAAGACTACGACTTAGCGGCTAATCAACAAGATCACGCTATCGATGTTTACTTTAGTCATTCGCAAAAAGACTTTAACTATTACGCAGGATATCAAGATATTGGAGAAGATTTTCGTGCCGACCTTGGTTTCATCGGTCAAGTCGACTACAAACGTTTATCACTAGGCGGTGGCCGTACCTATTATAACGATGACAAAAATGCTTCATTCTTCAATCGATATGGTTTCTTTTTAAATACGCAATACTCACAGAATCAAGCGGGTAAAAAACTAGGGCATCATGTAGATTTTAGAGGCTTCTTTAATGGCAAAATGCAATCGTTTGCTAACGCGGGCTTTACCAACAACGAAACACTTTATGACAGTCGTTACAATAAGGTCGGTGGTGAGCTATATAACAATACTCAGCTCGTCAGCTATTCGAGTATCACGCCAACGCCTGCCCTAAAATTTCAATTTTTCACCCGTATTGGTCAGCAATTAGATTACGCCAACGCACAACTAGGCAACCAGTTTTACTTACACAGCACCATCAACTATCAATACAACGAACATCTTGCAATCGCGTTTAACAACTACTTCAATCAACTAGACGTTGATGAAACGAGCGTTGTTATTGACACAAAGCTAGTTAACATTGATGCAGGTAGGTTGTATCGCGCCAGTAAAAGTAACATTAATTTGGCTTATCAGTTCGATCAAAAAAATCAGTTAAAATTGATAATTCAATATTCTGATATAAAGCGTAATGGCCAACTTTATAAAGCAAATCATGATGTTGATACAGACAATGACTATCAGTCCTTAACCCGAAATTTTTCAACGCAGTTGTTATATACCTACAAACTTAATCCACAGTCGTTAGTGTATGTGGGTTACGCAGATGGCGGATATCAACCCGACGACAGTGATACCCTAGAACGTGATAAAAGAACCTTCTTCGCCAAGTTTAGCTACGCGTGGCAAGGTTAGTGCTGAGGGCGTGTGAATCGCCCTATACATCCCAACGGCACATTCCTTTGATATCAACTTGTGCACCGAGTTTGTGATAAAAATTAATGGCGTTTTGGTTATCTTGCTCTACTTCCCAGCGGATTCTATTAGCGCCACCTTCAAAACATGCTTCGCGTGCTTTGTTCATTAAGTGTTTGCCAACCTGCTGGCCTCGATATTTGCCCCATACAAATAAATCGTCTAAATTCATGTAAGTAACACCGCGCCAAATAGCGTAATTCCATGTATAGGTGCAATAGCCAGCAATAACACCATCTACCTCAGCTAAAAATATTCCAAATTTTGGCGAATCTGAAAACCCAGAACGCCGTAATTCGGCTTTGTTAGTTTCAACCAAATGTCTTTCATCATGAAAATCGGCTATCGCCATTATAAAATCATAAACAGTATCGACATCATCAAGCGTCGCCTTTCTAACTTTAATCAAAACAAACTCCTATAAAAATTCAACTTACAATCTAACGTGTTTTGACTATTAATATCAAAGCTCTTGGTAATAAAAGTAATATCTTTAGGTTAAACTTTAGTCAAACATAACCTTACCAGCTATAGTAATAAATACTTCCCGATTCCATAAGCAGCCATATAAATGAAAAAAATACTGATTTTTCAGCTTTCGTTCTACTTATTTTGCTTATGCAGTTTGTCAGTTTTGGCCAAAGAAAATATTTCATTTACACCCTACGGTGTTCGAGACGGCCTATCACAAAACACTGTTTATGCGAGCCATCAAGACAAATATGGCTTCATGTGGTTTGCAACACAAGATGGGTTAAATAGATTTGACGGCTATCAATTCAAAACCTTTAGAGCCAACAACAACGACAGCTCTAGTATCGACGATGCCTATGTATTAACAATTTATAAAGATGATAAAGGCTTTCTCTGGTTTGGCGCCAACAATGGCACCCTTTCTCGTTATGATGACGAAACCGAATCTTTCATTAATTACTCTCATAAGCTCCCGAGCAAAGGTACACCTCGTATTGATGCCATTTTACAAATAACAGAGCACATATTTTGGGTTGGAACTGTGCATGGCCTCTTCGCCTTCGACATCCGAACAGCTGAATTTACGCCATTACCCTTTACCTCAAAGTTCACCAAAAATGATATTAGTATTTTAAGTTTAGCCCAAACTCCAACGGGGGAAATTCTCATTGGTACTTATCAGAATGGCTTATTCATCTTTGAACCATCAACTAACAAATTTTCACAATATTCGCCTCATCCTCAAGAAAACTTGATAGTTAGCAGGCATACAATTTTTGATATTTTAATTGATCATAATAATGAAATTTTTGTAGGAACCACTCAGGGGTTGCTGCGCTTTCTGCCAGAGCAAGGACAGTTCGAACCAGTTATTAAGCTAGAATCTAAGACCTTATTATATATTACCGAAATTATTGAAGATGAAAAAAATAGACTCTGGTTAGCTTCATCTCATGGGTTATACAAGATGAATAAAAACCGTCAACAGCATACTATTTACAAACACGATTCCAGTAAATTAGATAGTTTACCCGGCGATATCATCACTTCAATTTTTATTTCAAAGGATAAGTTAATTTGGGTTGGCGCAGGCAATAATGGTGTCGCCAGCTACAATACAAACAATGCTATCTATCAGAATAAACATTCAGAAATTGATGATAGCTCAGTCGCCAGCAATGCTATTTGGGACATGATTGAGGCCTCAGATGGAAGTATTTGGATCGCTAATGACCAAAAAGGCATTTCTATTTATGACCGTCTAAAAAACTCACATCGTCATCTCACCCATTCACCTGATAATGACAATTCATTACCTAGTAATCGCATAAATACTATTTTAGAAGCATCTCCCGGAATTTTTTGGATAGGGACCTTTGACGCTGGCGTCACCGTTTACAATACTAACACGCAAAAATACTCGCACTATCGGCATAACGAAAGCGATGAGAATAGTGTCACATCGAATAAAATATATAAAATATTTAAGGACAGTGACAACCAAATTTGGATAGGTACTAACAACGGGCTCGATTTATTTATTCCATCCTCAAACAATTTCGAACACTACAAGCACGAACAACACAATAAGAATACCATTGCTGGCAATTTAGTGGTTTCACTATTTGAAGATGCACAAAATAAAATATGGGTAGGCACCCTCAATAATGGCGTTTCGGTAATGGATAAAAGCCGTCAATTATTCACTCATTATAAAGTAAACCAAAGCAATCCCAACAGTCTATCTCATAATATGGTACTTGCTGTAAATCAGGACAACGATGGCAATATTTGGTTAGCTACATTTAACGGCCTAAATAAATTATCCGCTACAAATAATAAAATCACACGCTATTCTATGGATGATGGCTTGCCCAGCAACGGGTTATATTCGTTAATATTCACCGAAAATAATAACTTATGGCTCAGTTCTAATAACGGTATTAGTCAAATGGATACGAAAAATGAAACATTTACTAATTATTCGTTAGAGGATGGGGTTGCACAGCAGGAATATAATTTTAATTCTTATTTAAAAACCGCAGACGGTGAACTATTTTACGGTGGCTTTGATGGTTACGATCATTTTTACCCACATCAATTACAAAAAAAGGACCAACCATTAACTGTCAATTTTACTTCCTTGAGAGTGCTCAATAACCCCGTAAGTGTTGAGCCTTATCGCACCGAACAGAAATATTCAATCGACAAAGGCATTGATCATATTCAATCTCTTGAATTTGATCATACTATTACTCTCTTTTCGGTGGAGTTCTCTGCCCTTAGTTTTTTATCGCCAAAAACAGTCCAATACCAATATATGCTGCAAGGGTTTGATAAATATTGGATTAATGTTGATTCAAACATACGACAAGCCGTTTTTACCAGCATTCCTTCAGGTCAATATACGTTGCAAGTTCGCGCTAAACTAGCCCAAGGACAATGGAATGGCGACATTGTAGAGCTCCCGATTAACATACTCCCCGCCCCTTGGCTATCTTGGTGGGCGTACACGTCATATATTCTTGTGATATTTTTAATCACATTTTCCTACTTGTATCAACGACGCCTTCAATTTGTTGCATTGCAAAATAGTGAACAAAAATTATCTCTACTCAACCAAGAATTAGAACAACGCGTAGCAAGTCGCACCTCTGAACTTTCAGCCACACTTAACGATTTAAAAAGTACCCAACATCAGTTGGTAGAAAGTGAAAAACAAGCATCCTTAGTAGGCGTTGTATCGGGGGTTGCTCATGAACTAAATACACCTCTGGGCAACATTCTCACGGCCACAAGCAATAACCAAATGGTGTTGTCAGGTTTGTATAAAAACATGGCAGAACAGACACTAACACGTGACAAATTCACTAAAACTCAAGAGCTAATAGAGTCGGCAATAAATCTTACGTTAGACAATGCCAACAAAGCGATTAAGTTAGTACAAAGTTTTAAGGCCTTATCAACACACGAACTGACAACGCAAAATGCAACCATCAATATTTACAGTATATTACGCCAAATTGAGCAGCAAACATTAACACTGCGAACGCCACTGGACATTGAATTTTTAATAGACTGTGACGAAAACATTAACATCTTTTCGGCGCAAGATATTTTAGAAGACATTTTTACTCAATTAATAGAAAACAGCACCTTACATGGTTTTGCTAACCAAGATAAAAAATCGATTAGCATTCTAGCATTCAAAGACCCAACACAGATTACCATTACCTACCGTGACAACGGCTGCGGTATAACCAATGCCACTCCAGAGCAAATACTAGAACCTTTTTTCACCACAAAGCGCGGAGAACAACACACAGGTTTAGGCTTAACCGTAGTATTTAATAAAGTGACCCACCGCCTGCAAGGTCATGTTGTTATTAATAATAACTATAATGATGGTTTTGAACTAACCATCACATTACCTTTATCAATAACTGCAGTACCAAATAATTTAACTTCGCAACATCAAATAAAACTAGGTCAATAAATAAATCTAAGGGTCAAAAACACTAACATTCTGTGTATTTGACAAAAACAAAATACAAAACCAACCTAACCACTTGATACCATTGTGTAAAATAAGTGGTACTATCTTTGCAATATCAGCGTATAACTTTCCATGTTTTGCTTTAAGGAACCTCAATGCAACCAAACACTCTAGCGCCTCACCATAATAGCGCCCGCTCAATTTGGCTTATTAGTCAATTTGAACTCACTCGACTTTTTCTCACCAAACGCGGTGCAATCTTACTAGCCGCATTCGCCATTGTCTGGTTCTTAATACTAAAATACCCCATATCATATTCTGTTAGCATTCTTGGTAATGAAAGTTTTGGGGAAAATATCACCGTATTTTCAAGTCAGCTAAATCTCGATTACTTATTACAATGGGCCTATTCTGAAGTGGCCGTTTATTGGTTATTTGGGATATTCATCTTTCCTTTTATAGCTGTGCTAATGACCTCCGACCAAACCGCATCAGACGCCAGCCGCGGCACTATCCGTTTTCTACTTTTACGCACATCACGCAATCAATTATTGTTTGGCCGTTTTATTGGTCAGCTTATTATTATGACGATTCTCATTGGACTCACCATGACCGCCGCCTTGATTATGGGCATTGTTAGAGAGCCTAGCAACGTGTTTGCAACCATGCCGCAACTTGCAATAGTGGCTAGCAATCTTATTTTGGTGTGCTTACCCTTTATCGCGCTAATGGCCTTGTTCAACAGCTTAATTCAGTCATCAAAATTGAGCGTTGTATTTACAATCATTTTATTACCCATCGTTAATGGTTTTATTACTTATTTCTCAACCTACGTTGCTCCACTAGAATATCTGCTTTACGCCTTACCAGGTGTTCAAATCACCGATACTATTCAAATGGCAAACTTCCAAATTTCGTCAGTCATTACTCCTGTTGCTCAAACAGTGGTTTACCTTGGCTTAGCTCAAACAGTTCTAGCGAGGAGAGCACTATGAGTACATTAATTAGCTGTCAAAATGTCAATAAATTCTTTGGCCCTAAACAAGCCTTAAAAGACGTTAATTTTGAACTTAATGTCGGTGAAACAACGGCGTTGGTTGGTCCAAATGGGGCAGGTAAAACAACCCTATTTAGTATCTTGTGTAACTATCATTTACCTTGTTCTGGTCAAGTGAGTATCTTTGGTGAAAAGCCCGGTAGTAACCAATTAATTGGAAAAGTAGGAGCGCTTCCTCAGGACGCTCAACTCGACCCACGCTTTGCTATTAAGCACCAACTAGAGCTTTACGCTAAGCTCCAAGGGTTTAGTACAAAAGACGCCAAAAGTGAATGTTTACGTGTATTAGAACGTGTTGAATTATCACATGTTCTTAATGAACGACCAGCAGCACTAAGCCACGGTATGCGTAAACGTGTCACCATTGCTCAAGCGCTAATCGGTAGCCCACAATTGGTTATGTTAGACGAACCGACAGCGGGTCTTGATCCGGCAAATGCACGTAATATTCGTCAACTGGTGATGGATCTATCGGGTGATGCAAGCTTTATCATTAGCTCGCATAACTTAGAAGAATTAGAACGTTTATGTTCAACCGTATTGTTGTTAGAAGAAGGTCAGTTGTCACAACAAGCTATTGGCCAACAACGTAACGATCACCAACAGAGCATTACGCTATTGTTAGAGCCGACTGAATTAGCCGCTAGCGATCTATTAGCTAACATTCAAGGCGTTAGTGATATAGAAGCCATTAATAAACAAGAGTTTATATTAAAATACAACGCTTTAAGTTCACCAAGCTTTGATGTAGAACTCATTCAAGCCCTACATCAACAAGGTTTGCACTATCGCCAGCTGACTAAAGGCTTATCGCTAGAACAGCAGTTGTTTGCTTAATAACGTCTGACTTGCTAACTTAAAAAGAGCTAATCGACACACTCGATTAGCTCTTTTTTTATGATTATCGATCACTACAAGCAAGGCGTCATTATGAGAGAACCAAAATACCAAGATGAATCGGGTTCAAAAACAGGTAATTGGTACCTCAACCGATTCGAATATTTTGAGTTTCATGGCTTTCAAGGCGAAACCAAGCTTAAACTGATTTGCCTAATAGTGTGCATATCCAGTTATATATCCTTAATATCAGCCCCTATTTACCTCTTCCCATTGCTAGCATGGCTCGTGTATGTAACCTGCTTTACGCTTTATATTTTACATAAAAAAGTCTGCAAAATTGAGGGCTATTTTTTATTCCCACAACGATTAATTAAACGATTTAAGCGCTACGAAAAACAGATCGATATGAAAGATTTTGATAGCGTTGCGACTCTCAGTAAGGAGGGAAAGTAGATTAAGCAAGTTAATTACTTAATATTAGAACCTTTCATTTTTTGATATTAAAATACAGTTTCAAATTCTACTTTTTAGACCTACCTTTATTTAATGGAAGAACAAAAAATAAAGGGATGTAACATGTTATTCAGAAAAGAAGCTGTTTCTCATCAAAGTGAACGCCTAACGGGCGATATTTCACTGGCACAGCCATTATCAATTAAGCTTACGGTAGGTATTTTAGCAACCGTTGCTATCTTAATCATTATTTTCCTTTTTAATGCACAATACTCTCGAAAAGAGACAGTTCGTGGTTTTCTCATGCCTAATAAAGGGGTGATTAAAAGTTTTGCCACGCAAGGCGGCGTCATTGAAAAATTATGGATTGAAGAAGGTGATACAGTAGAAAAAGGGCAGGCTCTTGCCACTGTCATTATTCAGCAACGCAACGGTAACGGTGTAGAGTTAAGCGAACAATTGACCACGCAATTACAAACCCAACTGTCATTACTCAGTGATGAAATCAATCAGCACCAGACGCTAAAATCACAAGAACTTGCCAATTTAGACAATCGTCAACACGCCTTAATCATTGAGAAACAAGCCCTGCAATCTCAACTGCTATTAAGCGACGAAAAGTACGCTTTATTACAAGGTCAACAACAGCACTTTGACAAACTAAATACCCAAGGCTATGTATCTAATTTAGACAAAGAGCGCCAACAACAATCATTTTTAGAAGCTAAGCAAGAGCAGCAAAATGTAAAACGCTTATTGCTGCAACACCAAAATGACTTAACTCAAGTAGCCTTTAACATCACCAACGTGCCACAACAATACACCTTGCGCATTAACAATTTAAAACGTCAACAAAGTGAAATATCACGCCAGCTGGCACAAATAGAAAATAGCCATCAATACACCATCACCGCAAGCAATGCAGGCACAGTGACAGGGATTCAAGTGGTGGAAGGTGAAAGCTTGTCCAACACAAAACCATTGCTGCATATTTTACCTGCCGGCTCAACGTTAGTTGCGGAGTTATTGCTGCCAACTCGCTCAGCAGGTTTTGTACAACAAGGTCATCATGCAAGATTACGGTTCGATGCTTTTCCTTATCAACGATTTGGTTTTATCAACAGTGAAATAAACCGCATTGACCGCGCATTAATCATGCCCAATGAAGTGTCATTACCTATTAGCTTTCAAGAGCCCGTTTATCGACTGCGCGCACAATTAGACGTGCAACAGATAAAAGCCTTCGGCAAAGATTTTAATCTGAAAAGCGGCATGTTGTTTGAGGCGGATATTATGCTAGAACAACGCACGCTTATTGAGTGGTTGTTAGAGCCTCTGTATAGCCTGAAAGGTAGAGTAAGTTAATGGCTTATTTAAGACAGGGTAGAACAAAGAATATGAAGTATTCATCTTTATTGACACTGCGAAAGCTAAATCAATAAAGAGAATAAAGGGGCTGACCAACGTTAAACTTTCGACAGACAACGAAAGCCAGCCTAACTAACCGCTAGCTAAATCCTATGACCTTGATACAAAAGTAAACAGGATAAGTTAGCACTTAACTAATCTGGCAAGAGCCAGATAAAACGGAGTATAACATTATGCGTGAGCTAAATGTAAATGAGATTAAAGATGTAAATGGTGGAATGATTTTAGCATTTATGGCGGGCATCGGAATGGGTGCTGCAATGTTGGTAGGATGTTACCAAGTAGGCCAAATGATTGGAGAAGTTGCACAAAGAAATTATGAAGCATCTCAAAAATAAGGAGCTATAAAATGAAAGAATTAACAATGCATGAAGTAAAAGAAGTTAACGGTGGATTCCCAATTCTCATATATTGGGGAGTAACCATTGCCATTGATCTCGCTCTAATTGCAATGACTGCTGGAATAGCTTCTGGCGCTGAAGCGCAAGCTGCGGAAAGTAAATAGCATCTAGGATAGGGGGAGAAATATCCCCTATCCTATCTTCATAAACTTAGGAACAAAACAATGAATCTGTTAAACTCATTCTTATCAAATAGTTTATTTTTTACAATATATCTATTTACCTCAATAACTATCTCGCTAACATTTAGTTCTTTTTATTTATATATTTACATTCCAAGCGAAATTTTATTACTTTCTGTCCTTACATCCTACGTATTATTAGGAATTTATTGCTTTAAAAGCAATACAATATTGGAAAAATTATTTTTTCAATATTCAATAATATTCTATTTAATACTAATTGTATTTGTCATCTGGAAAACACTAAATTTAATTCTTTTTATCCCTTTATTCATGGGAATTTTTGTCATTAACGAAATTAATAATGGCAAGCTTAGATACCACTTCAATAAAACACTAAAAACAGTTAAATAATGGAATGTGTTGGCATAATTAAAAAACAAGGATATATGTATGTTAGAACGAACAATATCATTTCACTTGCATAAATCTACTCCACTCATCCTTCAATCAGAAATAGCTGAATGTGGCCTAGCCTCAATGACTATGGTCGCTTGTTCTTATGGCCATCAACTCGATATGCCTGCCATGCGCAAGCGATTTTCTGCTAATTTAAAGGGCATGAATTTACAGCAGCTGATTGAATTAGGCGATAGCTTACATTTAGCTAGCCGTGCATTACAGTGCCCCATCGATGAAGTGCACAAACTTGCAACGCCGTGTATTTTGCACTGGGATATGAACCACTTTGTTGTGCTCACAGGTGTGAGCGGCAAAGGTAAAAACTCAAAGTATTCTATTAATGACCCCGCTGTTGGTAAGCGCACTCTCAATTTTGAAGAGTTTAGCCAACATTTTACGGGGATCTGTTTGGAGCTCACTCCAACCAGCCAATTTGAGAAGAAAAAAGAACGCGAACAAATGAAGCTGTCACAACTGTGGAGCAAGATGTCTGGTTTAAAGTCTGGGCTAATAAAACTCATTGCCTTGTCGCTAGTATTACAATTATTTACCTTAATGACCCCCTATTATATGCAGTGGGTGGTGGATGAGGTGTTAGTGAGTTTTGACGAGTCACTCCTTACCGTACTTGCTTTAGGTTTTGCATTTATTGCTATTATCTCGGTGATAACAACGGCGGTGCGCAGTTGGCTTATCCTGCGATTATCAAGCCTGCTCAATATGCAAATGGGCGTTAACTTACTTAGACATTTGTTACGCTTACCGATGAATTATTTTGAATCTCGCCATGTGGGCGATGTTGTTTCACGTTTTGGCTCGTTGGCTCAAATTAGAGAGCGCATCACTACCGGTTTTGTAGAAACCTTGGTAGATGGTGTAATGGCACTGACCGTATTAATCATGATGTTTGTGTATTCAGTAAAACTTACTCTTGTTGTACTTGGTGCCATTGCTATTTACACTATTATTCGCCTTGCCTTATATCGTCCATTACACCAAGCCACGGAAGAAATGATTCAAAGCAGCGCTAAAGAACAAAGTAGTTTTTTAGAAAATATCCGCGGTATGCAAACCATTAAACTATTTAGTAACGAATCACAGCGCCAAGGTATTTGGCAAAACCGTTATAGCGATGTAATAAACAGTGAAATACGATTAGGCCGTTTGAACATCAGTTTTGATGCAGTGAACAGACTCTTATTTGGGCTTGAAAATGTATTAGTCATTTACTTTGCTGCAACGCTAGTGATGAGTAATGCTTTATCTGTTGGCATGGTGCTCGCTTTTATAGCCTACAAAGGCCAACTTACGAATCGATTCGCGAATTTAATTGAACAAATCATTCAGTTTAAAATGATGCGTTTGCATTTAGACCGTATCAGCGATATTGCCCTAACTCCCCTTGAAGCACATCGTGAAGGACAAGCCACTTTTAATCTCAATGACGAAGGCAAACCTAGCGGACAGCTTACCCTGCAAGATATTTGTTTTAGTTATGACGAGGGCGAATCAGCCATCTTAACCAACATAAATCTAACTATTAATGCTGGAGATTCTATTGCGATAACGGGACCTTCTGGTTGTGGCAAAACCACACTCATGAAAATAATGCTTGGATTATTACAACCCACTTCAGGCAAGGTGTTATTAGATGGAAAAAACATTAATCAATTAGGCCTTAAAAATTACCGAAAAAGCATTGCTGCCGTTATGCAAGACGATACTCTGTTGGCTGGTTCCATTGCGGATAACATCAGCTTTTTCGACCCACAACCTAATTACCCATTAATAGAACGATGCGCCCAACATGCTGCCATTAATGATGACATAACAAATATGACCATGGGTTATAACTCAATGGTAGGAGATATGGGGTCTAATTTATCTGGCGGTCAAATTCAGCGATTATTGCTTGCTCGTGCGCTCTATCAATCACCCTGCGCACTATTTATGGATGAGGCAACCAGCCATTTAGACACCAAAAATGAAGCGAAAATCAGTGAACAAATACAATATTTGTCCATGACCCGAATAATGATTGCTCACCGAAAAGAAACTATCGAAAAAGCTGAAAGGATATTCGAATTAGCTAATGGAAATTTAACAAACATTAACGATAAATATGCCAAAACGGTAAACTAAGCATTCAGTGGTATTTATTTTAAATATAATATTTGCATCTACGGCAACACGCTTTAGGATAGTAAGATTATAACAACGTCTTGGTCGCTAGGTCGATATACATGGTTAATCAACAATATGAAAATACGAAGCAGACTTTAGCTTTTTCGAAAAAACAAGTAGAAAAAGCTGGTAGGTCGATTCGTAAAAATGAAGGTGATTTTCAGCATGCTGTATCTGTCATTCAAAATTATCGCGCCGCTCATTTATATCCATTGCAAATCATAAAAAATTTGGTGTGGAAGCATGTTAAAAAACTGCAGCTTTTAGACTCAGCGACAATTGTGCGTAGGTTAAAACGTTTACCAACAATTATCGACAAGCTAAAACGTTCAACACTTGACGGACAAACTGAAAACTCGATTAGTCTAAAAAGAATGCACGACATAGGTGGCTGTCGTGTCATTTTAGAGAGTTTAACTGATTTAGAAGCACTCAATAACAGCTTAAATAAGAGTAAAACTGTTCATTCGGTGAAAGAATATGATTATATCACCCTTCCAAAACCAACTGGATACAGAGGTATTCATCGGGTATATAAGAGTTATGACAAAACCGAAAGTCATCAATGGAAGGGGTTTCAAATTGAAGTCCAATTACGGACTAAATTTCAACACTTATGGGCAACCTCAGTTGAAATTGTCGATATCATCGAAAAGGAAACCTTAAAAACTAATCCACAGGCTGCAAATTCGCAATGGAAGCGGCTGTTTTTTATTATGGGAGAATTTTTAGCGGTTAAAGATGGCTCATGGATGTTAACTGATGAAAATAATCAGAAATATATCAATGAACTTTCAGTATTAAACAAAGAACTGTCTGCATATCAAAAATTGGATGCTTTTAATAGCGCGTTTCAAATGGAAGAGATTAAAAGCCGCTCAAAAAGTTCGGGATATACCCTACTTGTCTATAATAATGTAGAACAAAAAGGCCAAGCTTTTTTATATAGCACAGCCAAAAAGGAAGTTGCATTAGAACATTATGCTCAACTTGAACAAGATGTAAATGTAAATGTACTTCTGGTTGCGGGTAGCGATCTTAAATCTATAGAAAAAGCTTACCCAAATTACATAAATGATACTTCAAGTTTTTTGGAAGAGTTTAGTCGCATTTTGTTAAGTTAACTTTAAGGGTTTCGTCCTATTTTATTACCCAATCTGGGGTCAGAGTAAAATTAACCTGCCCCAGTTGTATAACGTTAAACCACTACTCCATTCTTAATCACTTGTTCACACGGATTTACGCCAAATTGATAACTTAGCTGCGCAGGGTGCTCGATATTCCACAGTACTAAATCGGCTTGCTTTCCAATAGCTAATGTTCCTACATTATCTTGTATTCCCAATGCTTTAGCACCGTTAATGGTTACGCCAGCTAACGCTTCATAGGGCGTCATTCTAAATAACGTGCAAGCCATGTTCAGCATAAGCTGCAAAGAACATAATGGTGAAGAGCCGGGGTTAGCATCTGTAGCGATTGCCATAGGAACTTGGTGTTTGCGCAGTAAATCGATAGGTGGCTGCTTAGTCTCTCGCAAGAAATAAAATGCGCCGGGTAGCACAACGGCTACTGTGCCTGATTGCTTAATAGCTTTAATGCCTGCTTCGTCAAGATATTCAATATGATCAACCGACAGAGCATCAAACTCAGCCGCCATTTCACTACCGCCCAAGTTAGACATTTGCTCGGCGTGTAATTTCACGGGTAAACCATGCTTTTTAGCGGCTTGGAAAACACGTTTAGTTTGAGCTAAATCGAATCCAACGGATTCACAAAATGCATCAACACTGTCGGCTAAGTCTTCTTCGATTACGGCTTCAATCATTTCACCACACACTAAGTCGATATAGCCATCGCTGTTATCTTTAAATTCCGGAGGCAGAGCGTGAGCACCTAAAAAGGTCGTTTTCACATCTACGGGATGGTGTTCACCGAGCAACCTAGCGATACGCAGCATCTTCATTTCTGTTTGAGTATCAAGGCCATAACCCGATTTAATCTCAACCGTAGTAACACCTTCTTTCATGAGTGCATTAAGGCGATCTTTAGCTGCTACATAAAGGGTTTCAATGTCGGCTTCACGGGTTGCCTTTACGGTTGAAACAATACCGCCACCAGCGGCAGCTATCTCTTGATAGGTAGCGCCTTCTAAACGCATTTCAAATTCTTTAGCGCGATTACCACCATAAACAATATGGGTGTGACAATCGATTAAACCCGGTGTTATCCAACCACCCTTGCCTTGATAAATCGGCGTTGCTAACGCATCAAAAGCTGGTAAATCAGCACGCTTTCCTAACCATGCAATCTTACCGTCTTTAATCGCAATGGCAGCATTTTCAATAATGCCGTAGTCATTTTCGTTCATGGTGGCTAAATTAACATCCAACCACACGCTATCAAATTCGTTATTCACAGACATAAGGGTTCACTTAATTGTTATCATGCGTCGATTATAAATTAATGACAAAATAATACCTAACACCACTTGTATATACAAGTTAAGTGTGAGATTTTATAACCATCAACTTTGGACACGTATTTAATGATTCTTGCAAAATTCGAACAAATAAAACAATACATCTGCCAGCAAGTCGAACTTGGGCATTTGAAGGAGCACGATCGCGTGCCGTCTGAAAATGCATTATCAGAACAATTTGTTTGTAGCCGCATGACCGCCAGACGAGCGATCACCGAGCTTTGCAATACTGGATTACTCGTCCGGAGTCAGGGGCGCGGCACCTTTGTCGCGACACTAAAATCACAAACGTCACTGATGGAAATTCGCAATATTAGTGATGAGATCCGCGAACGTGGTCACGACTATAGCGTTGAAATTATTAGTTTAAAAGAGGTTGCTGCCACACAAGATGTTGCGATTACCTTAGACGTAGAAAAAAATACTACCGTGTATTGCTCAATTTTGGTTCATCTTGAAGATAATCTACCAGTGCAACTGGAAGTACGCTACGTTAATCCGCGTCTTGTGCCTGATTATCTTTCTAACGATTTTACCCTACACACCCCCCATGAATTTTTAAGTATGGCGGCGCCATTAACCGAAGCAGAACATATTATTGAAGCCGTTATGCCCACATCCATCATTGCCCAGCAGCTAAAGCTGGCGCAATTTGAGCCCTGTTTGCAAATAAAACGACGCACTTTCAGTTCAAAAGGCGTTGTTAGTTTTGCCACCTTAACTCACCCAAGTAGTCGCTTTAGAATAGGCGGCCGCTTTAGTGTTAATAATTCCTAAAGGATATTTATGAGTACTGATAACCGTCTTGATACTAGCCGTATCATTCATTCCCCAACAGGCACGCAATTAAGCTGTAAAAGCTGGCTTACTGAAGCCGCAATGCGCATGCTAATGAATAATTTAGATCCTAAAGTTGCAGAGCATCCGCAATCATTAGTGGTCTATGGTGGCATTGGCCGTGCAGCACGTAATTGGGAATGTTACGACAAAATTATTGAGACACTGCAACGTTTAGAAGACGATGAAACGTTATTAGTACAATCAGGAAAACCTGTAGGCGTATTTAAAACTCACAAAGATTCACCGCGCGTATTAATTGCCAACTCAAACCTTGTGCCTAACTGGGCTAATTGGGAACATTTTAACGAATTAGACCGTAAAGGTTTGATGATGTATGGCCAAATGACCGCTGGGTCTTGGATCTACATTGGTTCACAAGGCATTGTGCAAGGTACTTACGAGACATTTGTTGAAATGGCACGTCAGCATTTTAACGGCGATGCAAAAGGCAAATGGATTTTAACTGGTGGTCTTGGCGGCATGGGCGGCGCACAGCCTCTTGCAGCAACCATGGCTGGTTATTCGATGTTGGCAGTTGAAGTCGATGAAACACGGATCGATTACCGCATTGAAACAGGTTATGTTGACAAAAAAGCAACGACACTTGATGAAGCGCTTGCCATGATTAACGAAGCCGTTAGTAAAGGCGAAGCAATTTCAGTAGGCCTATTAGGCAACGCCGCTGACGTTTACAGTGAAATGGTAGCACGTAATATCACGCCCGACGCTGTAACCGATCAAACCAGCGCCCATGATCCACTCAATGGTTACTTGCCTCAAGGCTGGACCATGGAACATGCAGCAGAGCAACGTTTAAGTGACGAGCACGGCGTTGTAAAAGCGGCGAAAGAATCAATGGCCGTACAAGTTAGAGCGATGCTTGAAATGCAAAAACGCGGCGCGCCAACCGTTGATTATGGTAATAACATTCGCCAAATGGCTTATGAAGTAGGCGTTGAAAATGCCTTTGATTTCCCAGGGTTTGTACCAGCTTATGTTCGCCCACTATTTTGTGAAGGCATTGGTCCATTCCGTTGGGTAGCCTTATCTGGTGATCCTGAAGATATTTACAAAACTGATCAAAAAGTTAAAGAGCTTATTCCAGACAATCCGCATCTACATAATTGGTTAGATATGGCGCGTGAACGTATTCAGTTCCAAGGACTACCGGCACGAATTTGTTGGGTAGGTCTTAAAGATCGTGCCCGTTTAGCCCGCGCTTTCAACGATATGGTTAAAAGCGGCGAACTAAAAGCGCCAGTAGTAATCGGTCGAGACCACCTAGATTCTGGTTCTGTGGCTTCACCAAATCGTGAAACAGAATCAATGATGGACGGTTCAGATGCTGTTTCAGATTGGCCTTTACTAAACGCACTATTAAATACAGCTGGCGGCGCAACATGGGTATCATTGCACCATGGCGGCGGCGTAGGCATGGGCTTTAGCCAACACTCAGGCGTGGTTATTGTTGCCGATGGTACAGACGAAGCAGACGCACGTTTAAGCCGCGTATTGTGGAACGACCCAGCAACAGGTGTGATGCGTCATGCCGATGCCGGTTACGAAGTGGCACGTAAATGTGCAAAAGAACAACGCCTTGATTTACCAATGATTAACGAATAAGTGAGATAAAAATAATGACAACAATCACTATTACTCCAGGGCAATTAACCCTAAGCGAATTACGCAACATTAGCCGTAACCATGTTGAACTAGCACTTGATAACAGCGCTATTGAAGGTATTGAAAAAAGTGCCGAAGTAGTACAACAAATCATTCGTGATGATCGCGTTGTTTACGGCATCAACACTGGTTTTGGTTTATTGGCTAATACACGCATTCCGAAAGACAAATTAGGTGAGCTGCAACGCTCTATCGTGTTATCGCACTCTGCTGGTACTGGCAAATATATGAGTGATAATACCGTTCGTTTAATGATGACATTGAAAATAAACTCACTATCACGTGGTTTTTCAGGTATTAGACTTACCGTTATTAATGCTTTAATTCAACTAGTTAACGCTCAAGTGTACCCATGTGTACCTGAAAAAGGCTCAGTGGGCGCATCAGGCGATTTGGCCCCACTTTCTCACATGAGTGCTATCTTGTTGGGTGAAGGTGAAGTGCGTCACAATGGCGAATTAATGCCTGCGATTGACGGCTTAAAGGTCGCCGGACTTGAACCTATCGCACTGATTGCTAAAGAAGGCTTAGCCCTATTAAATGGTACACAGGCTTCTACGGCACTTGCACTAGAAGGCTTGTTCCACAGTGAAGACTTATTTGCTAGCGCCAGCGTGATTGGCGCCATGAGCGTTGACGCAGCATTAGGCAGTCGCAGCCCGTTTGATGCGCGCGTTCATGCAGTGCGCGGTCAACAAGGACAAATTGATTCTGCCGTTATTTATCGCCATATATTGGGTGAAACAACAGAACTTAGTCAATCACACACCAACTGTGAAAAAGTACAAGACCCATACAGCTTACGCTGTCAGCCACAAGTGATGGGCGCCTGTTTAACGCAAATGCGCAACGCCGCTGAAGTATTACGTGTAGAAGCAAATGGTGTTACAGATAATCCGTTAGTATTTGCTGATGAAGGTGACATTATTTCTGGTGGTAACTTCCATGCAGAGCCAGTGGCTATGGCTGCTGATAACTTGGCCTTAGTGATTGCAGAAATTGGTGCCTTATCTGAACGTCGTATGGCATTACTGATTGATAAAAGCATTAGTAATTTACCATCATTTTTAGTCGACAATGGCGGAATCAACTCTGGTTTCATGATTGCACAAGTAACTAGTGCGGCACTAGCTAGTGAGAATAAATCATTGGCACACCCTGCGTCAGTAGATAGTTTACCGACCAGTGCTAATCAAGAAGATCATGTGTCTATGGCAACATTCGCTGCACGTCGTCTACGTTATATGAGTGAAAATACTCGTGGCGTATTAGCGATTGAATATTTAGCGGCCGCACAAGGTTTAGACTTTAGATCGCCATTGTTGTCATCGCCAACCATTGAGCAAGCAAAATTGATTCTACGTGAAGAAGTTGATTTTTATGATAAAGATCGATATTTCTCACCAGATATTGAAAATGCCACTCAGCTGTTAATTGATGGCAAACTAAATGCATTAATTCCAGCAAACATGTTAACGAGCTTCTAATATAACTCGTTAATAAACCTCTGATGAAACGTCATTTCATGGCCAACATCAGAGGTTTTTTTTCGTGTTTAAATCAACTTTTTTAACTATTTTTACAAAGTCTTTTGATAAGCCACACCGCTAGCCATAGCTAAGATGTAACAAACATTCGCCATCATCTACAATCTCATCAACCATAAAATTCATTCCAATTGCTAACCATTAACGTTTAAATTTACTGATTCAAACAACCATCACATCTAAACTATATCCATTATTTTTGCAGTGAATTGTTTAAATCATCATTCTACTAACAACGCCTTGTCGTAATTTGTCACTGTCTATTATTCAAGCTATAAAATATGCACACGCCAACATTCTAAATATTATAAGGCTATAACTATGTTTAAAAAAATGTGCATATCTATACTCGCTGTAGTGTTAATTAACAGCTTATTTGTACCTGTTTCTAGCGCTGATTCTGCAGGGAAAACTAAATATCCTATTGTCTTAGTTCACGGCTTATCTGGATTCGATAAAGCACTTGTCGATTACTTTTACGGTGTAAAAGGAACGCTGGCCTCTGTCGGCGTGACTCAGGTCTATACACCACAGATTACTGGCTATGAAAATAGCGAAGTGCGCGGCGAAGAATTATTAAGTTACCTTGAAGAACTACAAGCAATAACAGGGGCGAGTAAATTCAATTTAATTGGTCACTCTCAAGGTGGATTAGATGCCAGATATGTGGCCTCTGTGCGACCCGATTTAATCGCGTCAGTTACATCCATTGGTTCCCCACATTTTGGTTCAGGCACCGCTGATTTTATCAAAGACTCCCCTCTTGAAGGTGCAACTTTAGCCATTGGTAATGCGGTCGGCACATTTTTAGCCGCATTAACGGGCGATACAACCCAGCAATCGAATGCCATGGGTTCTCTTCAAGCACTTAACTCTGCTGACGCTGCAATTTTCAATGCCAAATATCCGGAAGGATTGCGCCAAGGCAGCTGTAAGAATACGCCGTCATATAATGCAGGCGCTTGGTGGTGGCCAAACTGGGTCAAGGATTACTCCGTTAATGATGGTGATCATCATGTAAACGGCGTCGCATATTACTCGTGGAGTGGCGTTTATAATCCCATTTTTGACTCAAACATATTAGATTTAGCCGATGGCTTGTTAGCCGTAACATCAATCACCATTAATGAATCAAATGATGGTCTGGTCGGAAGGTGTTCAAGTCATTTAGGCCGTGTGATCAGAGATGATTATACAATGAATCATGCCGATGAGATTAATGGTCTATTAGGATTACGGGGCTTATGGAACACCCAACCTTTACCACTATATAAAGCACATGCAATGCGCTTAAAAACGGCTGGTTTATAGTGTTAGGCTACGTAAATGCGTAAAATTAATACCTTAGTATTTATCACGGCTGCTGTATTAATCACTGCCGTGATAGGTCATTTAATTCATAAAAAACAACTAGATCAAGCGGTGATCACCGCTGGCGCATATCAAGCACCATTAACGTCAGCACAAATAAAAGCACTAACGGATAACCAATCACTCTTACCTATTGGACAGCTAACCGATGACAAAGAATCTAACGAATACACAGCGAAAACGCCGTTAATTCCAAGCTCTTTAGCCGGGCTGCCTTTACCCGCTAGTTTTGATATAGACGCTGATGGTCACTTAATTATTAACGATAAAATATTATCAGCATTTGAATTCTATTTTTCGGCGTTAGGAGAAGAGGATCTCCCGTTTATCACCACGCGTGTCAATCATTTCTTAATTACCAGCCTCAAGTCTCCCGCACTTGAGCGTGCCCAAAACATCTTTAAGAATTACCTTGGCTACTTAAATCATCTCACTATTATCAAGAGTGAGTATGAGCACACAGCAACATCATTAGAATCTTTAGCATTGGCCAAGAATGAATTACTACAAGTGAGGGAGCAATTTTTTTCCAATGAAGTAATCCAAGAATTTTGGGGGAAAAGCGATCAGTATGAACAATATATGTTAGCGCTTGCATCAATCAAAAATGACTCATCAATAACATTACAAGAAGAGCAACAGGCGATTGATAATCTCAATACATTGACCCCGTCATGGCTTATTACCCAGCAAGAAACAGCCAACAAGCTTAATGATTACCGTATTAAATATCAGCAACTTAAAGATAGCGGCACTGATAGCCAGACACTTAACGAGTTCAATGAACAAGAATTCGGTGAACTCGCAGCACAACGTTTAACGGCTTTGCAACAGCAGCGTCAACAATGGCAAGAACGAGTTACACAATACAAAAATGAGCTTCAACAGCTCATCGCATTATCACTAACAACAGAAGATTTTAACAATCAACGTGATCAACTACGCCAGATACACTTTAATACACAAGAGACTAAGCGTATAAAAGCACTAGACTCTCACTTCTCGACAAGCCCCATATTTTAATCATTAAGATACAAAAATGGATGGCCTATTGCTGGTTACAATTAATACCAATAGGGACTTTATTAGGTTGGTTGATACTGCACAAAATCAAGAGTTGCCGGAAAGCGATGAAATGACCAATGAAGGTCATCTCATCGCTTAAGTTGTGTGTTGAAAAATGAAAACTATTTAGTTTGTGCTATCCACTCCATTACGTCGTTTTCTACAATCGACATTGGGCGAGCGCCTTTGAGTAAAATCAGATCGTGAAATACTTTGATATCAAACTTGTCACCTAGTTCTTGCTCGGCTGTTTTACGCAGCTCAACAAACTTAAGCATGCCCAATTTGTAACCCAGCGCTTGCCCTGGCCATGCCATATAGCGTTCAATTTCTGACGTGACATCAGACAGTCCAGTACCTGTTGTTGTGTGGAAATAATCAATGGCTTTTTCACGGGTCCATTTTTTATGGTGCAAGCCCGTATCAACCACTAAACGTACCGCGCGATATAATTCGGCTTGCAGGCGGCCTAAATTACCCCACACATCACCTTCATACATACCCATTTCTAGAGCGACGAGTTCGGAATACAATGCCCACCCTTCTACAAAGGCATTAAACTGCGCATTTTTACGCATCAATCCAATATCTTTTTGCTCCATGTTGAGCGCGATTTGGAAATGATGTCCCGGCGCAGCTTCATGGTAAGTTAGTGTTTTTAAACTAAACTTAGGGGTTTCTGACATATCACGTAAATTGATTGAAAACTCCCCTTTACGCGAACCATCTATCGCTGGCGGCGTATAAAATCCACCCGGCGCGCCTGCTTCAACTACTTTAGGAATACGTTTTACCGTCACGCCAATCGATGGCATGGTAGCGAATATTTGTGGCGCTTTAGCCATTACAGTTTCAATTTCTTGATTAAGAAATGACAGTAATTGAGCGCGTCCTTCATCTGAGTCTTCAAATAACTGCGCAGGGTCTTGTGCCAATGCAATCATCCGATCGCCAACACTACCTTTTGATCTACCTTGAGAAATCAGTAACTCATCCATTTGACCACTAATACGTTTTACTTCACTCAACCCTAGGTTATGAATTGTCTCAGGCGTTAACGTAGAGTCCGCTAAATACTTAATTTCGTGTTGATAAAATTCACTGCCTTTTGGTTGTGCCCAAATGCCATCACCCTCAGGGGCTTTGTCGCGTAAATCTTCCATCATTGTAATAACATGAGCATAAGCCGGATAAACACCTTCACTCACGGTATTATTAGCACGTATTAATAACCCTTTTATAACGCGTTTATCATTAATGTCTGACTGCTCAAGCTTAGCTGAAAAGCTTGTCATTAGAGGATGTTCAGATGATGCAGGGCGGACGAATGAATTTAAAAACTTAAGCGTTTTTGGAAACAATTTTTTAGGTAAAATGACACCATTACTTGCATCAGCTGCAACTTTATCAGCCACTTGATTGACTAAAACAACCAGTGCTTCAAGGCGTTTAATATAGTCATTTGCACTTGCTAGGTTATCTACTTTTTGCTGACTTTCTAATATCTTAGGTATATCAATTAACGGCCCAGCAATTTGACTAACGATAAACGGTAAATGCCCACCCCATGTATCAATATAACCAGCACTAAACGAGTCAGATCCTGCATAGTAGCTATCAATAACTTGATTCACTTGTAAGTGCAATTTGTCGTCACTTGATAGCCCATCAAGATTAACGGCTTCTAAATCAAGTGCCGCTTTCTTCATGGTTTTTTGTAGCTTTTTCATACCTTGTGGTGAGTAGTCTGGTAATTGCTGACTAAAATTAGGCACGTATTCATTGCTTAAATTCAGTGAAGTGGACAAGGCTGGTTGCTGCAGAGAAAATGCCAACGTGTGTTTTTCTATCAAGCTATTGATTGCTGTTCTATCAAGTGATTTCAATGCCTTAGTGCTAACTTGTTCTTTAACAACTTGCGTTGTTTGTGACGTTGTACAGCCAGCCATAGCCGCGACAACCATCAGTGTAATAAGTGATTTTTTCATGAGAAAGAGACTTCCATAATTACGATGACCAAAATATACCAGAATTTTATACAATATGTAGTCGGTTATTACATCATCGCCATACTTCAGCCAGTTTTATCCGATCTATAAAGGATCTAAACTGTGGTTCTAATTAATACCAATCTAGGTAAATAAGTGGTCTACTTTTTTACGAGAATAAATAGGTTAGGACAAGGCATTTATTTACGTATGTAGTTATTCTACATAGAAAATAAATAACGAAGGCATCATCTATTTAGGCCGTTAAAAATGATCAATTACTTTGCTAGATTGGTATAATTACGGTTTGTTGCTTAGAAAGCGTTATTGGGAATTGTATAAATGTCAGATTCACAACAAGTAAACATTGTCGGCGCTTACTGCGCTATCAACAACAGCGACAACACAGAAGCTAAGCAAGCTTTTGATAATCAAATGGAATCATTATCTCAACAAGGTATTGTGCCGCTTACCTTTACTATTGATCCACTTTCAACACCGTGGTTTAGCGATCAACAGCCACATCATTTTCGTAGTGGTTGCGCGCCAATTATGGCACTTGAACACGCGGTAAAATTGATACAAAGCGGTGAAGCATCAGCCATTATCATTTCAGCTGACGAGCCTTTAAAGACAGGTTACTCACGGGAACAACGTCATGAGTTAATGGCTATTTATGAAGGTGACGAGAGCATTCTTGATTGGTATAATAAACTCGCACTCGAGTTCATGAATCAACAATCGATTGATAAATCTGCGTTTATAACACTATCAAAACAGTTTTTTAGTAACTATCAAGGGACATACCAACACTTAATAGACTCAAGCAAAGCGCACTTTGGCATGCCAAGTGAGCAGTGGTTCAATCACGTTACTTCGCTCTTTCGCGGCGTTGATTGTGCCAATCCACTGGTCGATTTCTCTGGCAAGTTGCTACTGTGTAATGACGATATTTCTCGCCTCATTGGCGCTAAAGATTCAGTCTGCGTTGCAGGTGTCAACTGTCAGGAATTAAGCACTGCTGATGAACGACAAAGCCTTGATAAGATTGCACAATACCAGCACTTGCAACAAGCATTTACAGTGGCAAGTACGCAAGCAAATGTTAATTTCAAGCTTGAATTTGAGCATAAAAATGCCCTACTCGAAGTTTATACTTGCTATCCCGTGGTACCGATGGCGTTTTTATTAAGCAATGGATTTGTTAGCAGCGCGCAAGCCTTATTGCCCTGGCTTGAAAATAATGAAATCACGGTCACTGGAGGCATGAACTTGGCACGTGCACCTTGGAATGCACCAACACTCAACGCACTAATAACGATGACGCAACAACTGGCTAACAGTGATAAGCAATATGGATTGGTACATGGCAATGGCGGCTTAGGATACCGCCAAGGTGTCGCTATCTTATCAAAAACTAAACTTTAAAATCATAAGAAATTGTTAGATAACGATTTAATTGGTTTATAGTAATTCGTGATCTTTAGGTAACTGAGCAATAATCCATAACACAAGACGGTGCTTTAAATTAGGCCCGTCTTCTTTATCGGCAGGTAATGGACTAATTAGTTTGTCGTTCACTAACAAACGATAGATAGCTTCAACTTTATCTTTATTCGAATCTGCTTTTTCCAAACCACCATAACCACGTTTGGTCGCATAGGCCTGACCTAACCCCATGGCGAGCTTGAATAATTTATCTTCATTCTTATGTTTCTTCATTGGATCAAATTCCCATTCATTAAGCGTTAAAGATCTATTTATACGTATAAACTAACCTAATTTATTTAATTATCAATACCTTCTTTAGCCACTTCCCACAATGAGTGTAATAGCGGATGCTTTAGCCGTTTTTTTAAACAACAAACTACCACTTCAAAGGGGGCTAAGGCCGGTGTGACGTTCATAATCTGTATCGAATCTTTTAAGGGGCTATTATCCAAAACAATTTTAGGCACCAAGCCAACACCAAAACCTAAGCTCACCATACTCACAATGGCTTCATTGCCTGCCACTTCAGAATATATGTTGGGCTTAATCGCTTTACGCTTGAACCACTTATCTAATCGTTTTCGTGCAATGCCTTGCTCTGGCACAATTAGCGGTAAGTTGTTCCATTCAAATTGCCCACTATCGACTTGTGCTTGCACTTCACACCGCTCTGTTGGCGCAATAAAAACCAGTGGTGACACACCAATGGTTTGAAATGCCATGTTACTGGGCAGCACATCGGGCTTAGCCGCAATGGCCATGTCTTCTTGTTCATTAGCCACGCGGGGCAACGCTTGCACAATATCACCAGTGCGTAATTTAATTTCCACTTTAGGAAATTGCTGACGATAACGCGCTAATATCTGATGCAAAAAGCTATGACTGGCAGTAACAGAACAGTAAATGCTCACCTCTCCCAACAATTCATCTCCCCCATCCTCTAAGGAATGTTTGAATACATCCCACTGGGCCAGTGATGATTTAGCATATTGAACAAACAAGTCGCCCTCTCTAGTTAACGCAACTGTTCTATTATCTCTATCAAACAATACAACATTAAGCTGTTGTTCTAATTGTTGAATATTACGACTTAATGTTGATGGGCTCACATGACAAAGCTCACTCGCCTGAGCAAAATGCAGTGAATCGGCCAAGGCCAAGAACATTTTAAGCTGTTTATTATCCATGTGATAACACCTCTTTTGGTATTTCATATTTTGCAACACTATAGCCCATTTATATCATTTTACGCAAGATGTGACATGCGATAAGGTAACTTCATTGCCCACGACGGCACATTAATTACTTATGGCAGGATTTAACATGGCTCAGAATTATTTCAATACCTTATCTCTACGCGATCAACTAGCTCAATTGGCTAAATGTGACTTCATGGACATCAGTGAATTTAGCGACGGCGTACAAGCGCTGGTTGGTAAAAAAATGGTGATCATTGGTTGTGGTGCACAAGGTCTTAATCAAGGTTTAAACCTTCGTGATAGTGGATTAGATATTTCATACACCCTGCGCGCTGAAGCCATCGCTCAAAAACGTCAATCATGGAAAAACGCCACTGAAAATGGCTTTACCGTTGGAACTTATGAAGAACTTATTCCCACTGCTGACGTAGTACTTAACCTGACGCCAGACAAGCAACATACGCCGGTCGTTGAAGCGGTTATGCCAATGATGAAACACGGCGCTTGTTTAACTTATTCTCACGGTTTTAACGTGGTTGAAGAAGGCATGAAAATTCGTGAAGATTTAACGGTTATCATGGTTGCGCCTAAATGTCCTGGTTCTGAAGTACGTGAAGAATACAAACGTGGATTTGGTGTGCCAACACTAATCGCCGTTCATGACGACAACGATCCACGTGGCGAAGGTCTTGCTCTTGCTAAAGCTTATGCGGCTGGTACGGGCGGTCATCGCGCTGGCGTTCTCATGTCATCGTTCATCGCTGAAGTTAAATCAGACCTAATGGGCGAACAAACTATTCTTTGTGGCATGTTACAAACTGGTTCAATTTTATGTTTTGAAAAAATGGTTGAGAAAGGCATTGACGCAAGTTACGCCTCTAAACTTTTACAATATGGTTGGGAAACTATCACCGAAGCTCTCAAATACGGTGGTGTTACTAACATGTTGGATCGTTTGTCTAATCCAGCTAAAGTTAAAGCGTTTGAATTATCTGAAGAACTTAAGCAAATCATGCGTCCGCTATACAACAAACATATGGACGACATCATGAGCGGTGCATTCTCTTCTGGCATGATGGAAGATTGGGCGAACGACGATAAAAACTTACTAGGCTGGCGTCAAGAGACGGCTGAAACGTCTTTTGAAAAACAAGCTGCTAGTAGCCAAGAAATTAGTGAACAAGAGTTTTTCGATAACGGTATCTTAATGGTTGCCATGGTTCGCGCTGGTGTTGAACTCGCTTTTGAAACAATGGTTGCTGCTGGTATTAAAGACGAATCAGCTTATTATGAATCACTGCATGAAACGCCATTAATCGCTAACACTATTGCCCGTAAGAAACTTTACGAAATGAACGCGACTATTTCAGACACCGCTGAATACGGATGTTATCTATATAACCACGCTTGTGTACCCATGCTACGTGATTTCATGACTCGCATCGATACAGACGTTATCGGTAGTGGCTTAAAAGAGACCAGCAATGGTGTTGATAATGCACAACTGATTGAAATCAACAGCACTTTACGTAATCATCCTGTTGAAACTATCGGTAATATATTACGCGGCCATATGTCATCGATGAAAAAGATTGTTTAACTAGCAAACTGCTTTTGATGACTAAATTACTAGTCATCAAACAAAGGGGTATCAGTTTTCTGATAGCCCTTTTTTATTGCTTAAAGCGTTTACACTCCATGAGAATCCCAACGTATTGAGATCACTTCTCTACTGGCTGGTGATAAGGGATTTTTTTAGGATGACGCCCTTCAATGCTTCGAAAATAATCAAGAATGATAGGGAAATCGATATCAACATCGCCGGTTGGCATTAATGGTTCTCGAATTTTTATTTCACGATTCTTAAAATCAAATCCGATCATTTCAATGGGGATATTCGCTTTGGTAGCGATATGGTAAAAGCCACTTTTCCAGCGTTTAATTTCACTGCGAGTGCCTTCTGGCGCAATGCCCAAAATAAACTCGTCGTTTTCTTGATACATGGTGACCACTTGATCGACTAAGTTATTGTTCTTATCGCGATAGACAGGGCTGCCACCTAACCAGCGGAAAAACCATCCGTAGGGTGCATAAAACAATTGATGTTTACCTAAAAACCGAATATTGGCGCCTAAAACATTACGCACCAACATGCCTAATATAAAGTCCCAATTGCTCGTGTGAGGACCAATTATTATAATATATTTTTTATCTTCAGGTAATTTACCAACAATGTTCCAACCAAGACCTTTAAAAATAAATTTACTAACAGATTGAATCATAAATACTTTATACCTTTACTATACATTTAACTCAATTATTCAAACTAAGTTTGGATTAATTTACACTATTACCAACTAATTATCATATTGATAGCCAACAAATTTTCACGTTAGAATGAGTTTCTCCATTTAGGAAACTCGCTATGAATGTGCTGTTGTTAGAAATCTTAGTTGCTATTACTGCACTGGCTGTCTTGTGGACGCTCTACTATTCTATCCTTAGGCACAAAGTCGAAACTCAACCAGGCTCTCGATTACTTATCGCAGGTTTCTTATTATTATTTATCAGCTCACTCATAGATATAACCGATAATTTTCCATCATTAAATCAATATATTATTATTGGTAACACCCCCGCAGAAGCCATGATAGAAAAAGGCATAGGGTCATTATTTGGATTATTATTACTCGCTTTCGGATTTCATCGTTGGTTACCCGCCGTTTTTGAGCTATCCATTGCCAAGAAAAACATTAACAAACTGAACAAAAAATTAGGTAAATTAGTGGACGATAGAACGTCGGAACTCAGTAAGGTGAACTTGCAACTCCGTCAAGAAATAAATGAACGTGAAAAAGCGCAAAGCAAGCTCGATAAGCAAATGTTGCACGACCCTCTCACTGAGCTTCCCAATCGTTATGCCTTACTCGAATACCTAGAGCATGAACGATTACGCAGTAGCGCCCACCCGAATCATTATGCGATGTTCATTATTGATTTAGACCAGTTTAAAGCGGTGAACGATTCCTTAGGCCATGCCATTGGCGATAAGGTCATTAAAGCGATTGCAAACCGTTTAGCGTTTAATCACCGAGAAGACGATTTTCTAGGTCGTCTTGGTGGTGACGAGTTTGTGCTCGTTATGTCAATGAACAGAGACGATCCCCAATCTGCGTCATTGCAAACTTATAATAACGCCACCACGCTAATTGAACTGGTTGCGGCTCAATTAAAAGTTGAGAAACATCAATTTAATCTGTCTGCTAGCATTGGTATTACCGTCTTTAATTACGGCGGTGCCCAATCCTCAGAAGACATCTTACGCCAAGCAGATATTGCACTTTATAATGCCAAAGAAAAAGGCCAAGGTTTCTTTTCATTTTTCCAACCAGAAATGCAGAAAAAAGCCCAAACACGCTTAAAACAGTCAAAAGAACTGCATGATGCACTGGCAAATAAAGAGCTGTTTTTGCAATACCAACCCCAAGTCGATTGCCTTGGCAAACTCATTGGCATGGAAGCACTGTTACGTTGGGATCACCCAATTAATGGCATTGTCGACCCAACTAATTTCATCGCGCTGTCTGAAGAAATAGGCATTATTGACCAATTAGGCCGTTATATTTTGCATATGGCGTGTCAGCAATGTAACGAACTAGCGAGCAACTTCTATCCTAATAATAAGTTAAAGATGGCTGTTAATATTAGTCCGAGTCATTTTCTACAAGATGATTTTGTTGAGCAGATACAATCTATCATCGGAAACTATTCATTAAAAAATATGCAACTGGTCTTAGAGATTACTGAAGAAGTAACGATTTATGATATTGATGATGTCATTAAAAAAATGAATCAATTACGTCGCTCGCATGTACTCTTTTCCCTCGATGATTTTGGTACGGGCTATTCGTCATTAACCTACTTAAAAAAACTGCCCATAGACACCGTTAAAATAGACAAATCGTTTATTCAAGAGCTTCACGAAAACAAAGATGATGCATCCATCGTTGAAGCGATATTAACCATGACACGTGCACTGGAAATAGATGTTATTGCCGAAGGCATCGAAAATAAAAGTCAGTATCAGTTCTTAGCGGATCTTAACTGCCAGTATTACCAAGGGTATTACTTTGGGAAGCCCGCTAGCATTGCCACGCTTATCGAGTCTGGCGATTTAATCGATAAGCGCGTTTTAAAAGACTAAGGGTTCAACAATCCGTGTAACTTTGCAAAAACAACTGGACCATCAGTTTTAATACCGTTGTGCTCATAATCGCTTGATACCCACGTTTTAATATTGCCAAGACGCGCAACCGTTTCTTGGCTGTAAGCAATATCAACATACATATCATTAAAATACATCGCCGCTGCAACAGGCACAGTGTTATCACGCAGTTGCTCTAAATCATAAAGCACTGGCCAATCATTTTTTTCTGCCAACAAATTAGCGGCTTGCTGTAATGGTTTTAATTGTTCAAATTGTTCAAACATCCACGGAAAGACCATTTCACCGGTAAAGCTAAATGTTTGCTTCGCGTCTTCAAAGTTGAAAACATCCGCAAACAGCTCGTTACGAACACGGTGTGCCGCCCAGTTTGATGAAAATTGCTGACAATAAATAGATTCATGCAAGAAAGCAAAAATAGGGTTGGTATCAAAATCCAACAAACCCGCAAATGTTTGCTTAAATACAAAGCTTAATTCTTTAACACCATTTGCATCAACGAAAGCCTGTTCTAACAAGGCAAACAGCTCTTGATGACCACCAGTCATTCCTAGGTGGATACCTAGCAGTTGAAATCTTTCAACAGTCAACTCACTGCCATCAAGCAATAGTTCTTGGTGCTGACTCAAATGAAGCGCTACCGCTTTAGCCATTGATTGCGCTGTTGGGTATGTATCAAAAAACAGTTTATTTTTATCAATAACCCGCTGAAAAGTCTTTCTATAGACATCATCTGCAGGGCGAGTCACCGAAGGTATCCCTCCAGTAATAAAAGCCTGACTAAGCCCTTGTGGCGCCGATGATAGATAACGAAGTACACAAAACCCACCAAAGCTTTGACCAATAATAGACCACTTTTGATCGCCAGCCAGTTGCTCACGAATCATTTCTGCATCACGCACGATATTGTCTGCACGGTAATGTGTTAAATGCTCTGCTTGTTCCTCAGCGGTTAGATGACGTAACGTTTGAGCGTTCACAGGAGAACTACAAGCCGTGCCACGTTGATCAAGTAACAAGACACGGTAATGCTTACATGCTTCACTTATCCAGCCTGTTAAGCCCGTTGGTCTATTTGAACCAAATCCTGGTCCACCTTGAAAATAAACAAGATAAGGCAACGCTTGGGCTTTACCCTCTTTGCTCGCTACTTCACGAACAAAGATAGATAATTTTTTACCCTCAGACTCTTGATAATTTAAAGGAACGATAAAGCGATGATCTTGGCAATGAAGACCATCAACAATGTAAGATTGGTTCATGTGATATCTCAGCAGATTAATTTCGATTGATTATACGCCGATGACACATGATATAAAATATACCAATTAACTATCTTGAGTTTCAATCAACCATCTGCGTTGATATGTGCCTTTGCCAGTGAATGCTGACCATTGTTCATGAGTGTTTCAGCAATAGCTTCACGCACTATTTTAGGCTTTTTGGCGCTCAGTTTTGAATGCATATCTAATCGCTCAATGGCAATTTCAAAGCAACGAACATTTGCGAGCATATGATTCATAAGTTGCTCTGGTTGAGCATCCATAGTCCATTGCTCACCTTCAAAATCTCGTACCTGTTGTGCCACACTTTCTCTGTTTTCAGTTAGGAGCAAAAACTTAAACTGGCCGCTAACGTGCATGCGTCGATAATTCCATGTCGGTACCACCTGTTTCTCATGAATCAGCGGTGAGACATAGGCATCATCGCCTTGAAAAACTACGGTGACCTTAGGGCTATTTTCAAGCAACCAAGCTAATTTATTGCTAGCTGACATGTGGCCAGTTAGTACCTGATTTTGTTTATCTAAACGCAGTGGCAAATATATCATTTGATCATGCAAATTATCATTGCTGGCGATAATAATTTGCGCCAAAGGAAATTCCTCAATCATTGATATAACATCACTGCTTAACACTACAGCCTCTGGTTTAGCTCCTTGGTTACGCATAGCAATTTTATCTTCTAGGTTAGATTTAGCCTGCGGCCACTCTGAATTTAACAAGCTAAATAAAGCTGTATCACGATATTCTCCCGTCGATAACAATCGATGATGGCGTAATATCCCTTCAAATTTTAAACCTAGTCTGCTAATCGCATTACGCGATTTTTGGTTTTTTTCATGAGTACGTAATTGCACACGTACAGCGCCAAGGGTTTCAAAGGCATGAGTAAGCAACAACAGCTTGGCGTTGCTGTTAATTTTAGAGCGTTGAAATTGGGGGTTCACAAAGGTATAGCCAATTTCAATACCACTATTTTCCACATCTATGGTGCAATAACGTGTGCTGCCAACAAACTGACCACTGGCGTTATCAATAATGCCAAACATCACTTGCTCACCTTTAGCCACCTGCTCCAGCGAATATGCCACCCACTCTTTGGCCGTTTCGATCGTTGCACATTTGTGTGGCGGTACCCACTTCCACACAATGTCATCGATGCCCGCTTTATAAAAATCTTCCACATAATCCATGGTCATTGGAATAAGCGTAACCACATCATTTGATAATGTAATAGGTTGAGGTTGTTTCATGTGTTGATCCTAGTCTTGCCAAATAATGTGTTTATTCTCAACAAAACTGGTAGATTGTTAACAACCAGAATTAAAGTTAGTGCTATACCAGTGAAAACATTAAACATAACCACGGCAGAAATTAATAAAATCACCGGCACTAAATACCTCGCTATTAGCCAAGCGGTGCGTCAGGCCATTAAAAATGAACAAATTAAAGCTTCTGAACAGCTGCCATCCGCCCGACAATTAGCACAGCAGCTCAGCACTAACAGACATACCATTATGGCAGCCTACAATGAGCTCATCGCCCAAGGTTGGATTATTAGCAAGCAACGCCGTGGTTATTTTGTAGTTGATGATTTACCCATCAATAGCTCTCAACGAGCGCACAGCAAAAATCAGCAAAGCCAAGATGCTTTTGACTGGCAATTTACTAAGCAAGTCGAAGAAAGTCCGATTCAAGCCGCGGCCAGTTACCGTTATAATTTTGCAGGTGGCACACCTGACATTTCGCTATTCCCCTTTCATGAATTTAAAAGTTACATGAATGATGCTTTTAGTCGGCCTAACATAGCCGCTTTAAATTACGGTGACGTAGCTGGATATCCTCCATTAATTGAACAAGTTAACCAATATTTACGCCGGGCAAGATCCCTCGTTAATCGAGAAATTGTCATTACTAACGGTTCACAAGAAGCGCTCTACATTCTCTCTCAAATATTATTGTCACCAGAGCGTAGTGTAGCCACAGAAGCAATGGGATACGCACCAGCTTGGCGCAGTTTTACAAGCTCTGGGGCAACGGTTGTTTCTATTGAACAAGATGAGAACGGCATGATACCTGCAGCGTTAGAGCTAGCAATTACTAACCAGATCAAAAAGGGGTGTCCTATATCCCTGATCTACCTCACACCGCTGCACCAGTATCCAACCACAGTCACCCTGCCCGTCAGTCGTCGTCATGCCATTTACCGCATCGCAAGTCAGTATAAGGTGGCGATTATTGAAGATGATTATGATCATGAATATCACTATCGATGCCAACCATTAGCGCCCATGGCGAGTGATGATCCCAATGGCCTAGTTATTTACTTATCAACGTTTTCAAAAGTGATGTTTCCGGGGGCCCGTATTGGTTTCATGGCACTGGATAAAACGCTGAGCCAAGCGGTTCAAAATTACAAAACTATCATCAATCATAAAGTCAGCGTGCCGATGCAAGATGCCATTTCACGTTGGATGCAAGCGGGAGCCTTTGAGCGATATTTACGAAAGGTGACCAAAGAATATCAACAACGCCGTGATTTTATGGTGAGCCAATTAACTAAACATCAGCAACAAGAACAAATAAAATCATTTACCAAACCAGACGGCGGCATGGCAATGTGGGTAGAACTCAATGGAAGTGCACAATATTTAGCACAATGGGCTTTAGCTAACGATATTTACATCCAACAAGAACAACAGTTCTTGATGGATAAAGCACAAAGCAGTGATCGGTTTATTCGCCTAGGATTTGCCGGAATGACGCCGTTTGACATAGAAAAAGGGTTAGATCGCTTGTTCGGTCAAAAAAATGCATAAATTCTTACAATATTCCGCGTGTTTACTGGCTATTTACACCTTATATTGTTTATATTAAGCCCTATAAGCTTATTGTCTTCTTTTTTCTATTTTTACGGAATATTTCATGTCAGATTCAGCCTTACCAAAGTTAGAACAACTTATTGAGCAACTTATCTCAAAAACTGCCTCACAGACTCAAGAGATCTCACGTCTAGCAGGACAAAATGAAGCGTTGGCCATTCAAGTGAAACAACTTGAAGATGACAACGAAACATTGCAATTAGACGCACTTGAGCAAGAAGAAACACACAGCGCTACGATTAATAAAATTAACGCTATTGTTGGACGCCTTGAGCAAGAAGCGTAATGAACCAAGAGTTAACAATAACACTGTTAGATAAAGCACTGTCCGTTGCTTGCCCCCCAGGACAAGCGGAAGCGCTGCTAGAGTCGGCACAATTGTTAAACAAGCAAATGCTTAAAGTACAACAAAAGAAACCCAGCGCGAGTTTACTCAATGTAGCCTTAATTGCCGCTTTGAATATCAGCCATGAATTGTTAGAACACAAAAATAAACACAGTGTAAACGAACAATCCATGTCTCAATTAAGCGAGCTGGTTTCACAAGCGCTGCTTGATTAATAAGTTCAAACAAAGCGCCGCAACAAATAGCAATCAGTGTTAAATTATTCTATCCTACTCAATACGTTAACGTTTTGGAGTAGGATGAGTGACTGACTATTTAAATCAGCTGATTTCCCAATATCAGCCAATCACACAATTTGTTTGGTTAGACAGCGCCATACTTGTGTCTATCATGTTAGTGCTCAGTTTTATTGTCGATAAAATTGATCGCCGCATTTTAATCAACTTATTACATCGCCTGCTTGGCAAAACAGCGCCTAAAACTCTCAATTTATTAGAAAAACATCAAGCACTCGCTAAAATAGCGGCTGTTATTCCCCTATTAATTGTTTCGTCATTTAGCCCAGTCGCCCTTAGTGCTTACCCTGCGTTAAGCAGCCTAGTATCTACCGTGTGTGACATTGCTATTTTAATGAAAATGGCCTCATTTATTTTCGCCTTACTCGATGTCACACTCGACGTGGCACGCGAACGGGGCCTTAATAAAAAGCTACCTATTAAAAGCATCAACCAACTCATTAAACTCTTTGTTTTCTTAGTGGTTGCCGTTATTTCTATTTCAACCGCTCTTGGCAAATCACCGCTCTACTTCCTCAGTGGTTTAGGGGCCATGACGGCAGTCGTTTTATTAGTATTTAAAGACACAATTTTAGGCTTTGTTGCAGGTGTGCAGCTCGCAGCTAATCAAATGGTTAGCCGAGGTGATTGGATTGAAATGCCAAAGTACGGCGCCGATGGCGAAGTGTTAGAAGTCGCGTTAACCACGGTGCAGGTTCAAAACTGGGACAAAACTATCACCATGATCCCAACCTACGCACTCATCAGTGATTCATTCAAGAACTGGCGCGGCATGGAACAAGCCGGTGGTCGCCGTATCAAACGGTCTATCCGATTAGACGTTAATAGCATTGGTTTTATGGATCAAACGCTCATTGAACATTTATTAAAAGTTGACTCAATCTCGCAATACCTCACCAGTAAACAACAAGAGATTGACGAACAAAACCAACAGGTTTCTGGTGACTTAACGGTGAATGCTAACGGTAGGAAACTCACTAACGTTGGAACTTTTCGCGCCTATTTAGAGTATTTTTTACGTAACCACCCGATGGTTAGCAAAGAAATGACTTTAATAGTGCGTCAGTTACCTGCCGATGAGAATGGTCTGCCCATAGAACTATACTTATTCTGTACAGACATTCGCTGGGCGGCGTATGAAGCGATTCAAGCAGACTTATTCGATCATATCTATGCCGTATTACCTGAATTTAATTTGCGCGCCTTTCAAAGCCCAAGTGGCTATGATTGGCGTCAAAAGTAAATATGTATTAAAGGTCTATTTAACCTATTAAATAGGCCTTATTACAACACCAAAATGCTCATCAAAGACGAAATGTAAATACGAGTTATTATTACTTTACAGCCATATTAACGCTTTTAAATCATAACGTTAACAACAAGTATTCTCACTCGATATGAAATCAGCAGAAACTTTCAATAAATCCCCATAAACCCTCATCAAAGCGTTGACCCCTAAGTAATTTTACGCCATTATTCTCACTAATATTTTTAGACCAAATACAAAGGGCTCACATGCTAGCACAATCAATGATCGACAAACTCAACGAACAAATTAACCTTGAGTTTTATTCATCAAATTTATACCTGCAAATGAGCGCTTGGTGTGAAGATAAAAGCTTCGACGGCGCAGCTGTTTTTTTGCGTAAACACGCCAACGAAGAAATGGAACATATGAAACGTCTTTTCACTTACGTATCAGAAACTGGCGGATTACCAATTCTGGGTGGTATCGATGCTCCACCACACGAATTTGAATCAATGCGTGACGTATTCACTCAAATCTTAGAGCATGAATGTTTGATTACAGAAAAGATTAACGGCCTAGCGCACGTTGCTTTCACGAATCACGACTACTCAACGTTCAACTTCTTACAGTGGTATGTTGCAGAGCAGCACGAAGAAGAAAAATTATTTAAAGGCATTTTAGACAAGCTTGACCTTATTGGTGACGATGGCGCAGCTATGTACATGTTTGATAAAGATTTTTCAGCTATGGCTGCCAATGGTAGTGGTGGTAGCATCATGGAGCCTGGCTCAACGGTAGTCTAGCTTCAACGCCTTTAGGCGGTTACAATACGCGACATAAAAAAGGATGCTAATTGGCATCCTTTTTCGTGAACGCCGTTTAATAAAAAGCAGGGTAAAAAAACATGAGCAATTTCGACGTAATAATCATTGGCGCAGGCGCCGCAGGCCTCCATTGTGCGGCTACCGCAGGCTATCGTGGCAAGCGTGTCCTATTACTCGATAACGCTAAAAAAGCAGGTCGTAAAATTTTAATCAGTGGCGGTGGCCGCTGTAATTTTACCAACTACAATATTGAGCCTAGCGCCTTTATTTGTGGTAACAAGCATTTTGTAAAATCCGCACTGAGCCGCTATACCCAGTGGGATTTCATTGCCATGGTCGACAAATATCAAATTGCATACCATGAAAAAACCCTCGGCCAATTGTTTTGTGACGACAGCGCCAAAGACATTGTCAGCATGCTAGAAACCGAATGTAGCAACGCCAATGTCACCACCCAATTGCGCACCGAAATTGCAGCAATCACTAAAACAGACTCGGGTTATGACATCAATACCAACGAAGGTAAGTTTCAAGCCCCATCATTGGTTATCGCCACAGGCGGTTTATCAATGCCTAAACTGGGCGCGACACCTTTTGGTTACAAAGTAGCGCAGCAATTTGGCCTAACAGTCACCGACACCTGCGCAGGGTTAGTGCCTTTTACTTGGCAAAACAACGACAAAGAAGATTATGAGAATTTATCAGGCATCAGTTTGCCAGCGTCAGTTACTTGTGAAAATGGCGTAAACTTTAGTGAAGATATGTTATTTACCCACCGCGGCTTGTCAGGCCCCGTTATGCTTCAGGTTTCTTCATATTGGAACCCGGGCGAAGCCATCACCATCGATTTATTACCAAGTAACAATATAGAAGCGTTATTAACGCAAGCCCGTGAAACGAACCCTAAACAAGCTCTTAAAACCTGCTTGGGGCAACATCTACCAAAACGCTTTATTGAGCTATTAATTGGATTAGAAAAACTGAATGACAAGCCATTAAATCAGTTTAATGACAAAGAGTTAACGGCTATTAGTGATTACTTCCATCAGTGGACAATCAAACCCAATGGCACCGAAGGTTACCGCACCGCCGAAGTAACGTTAGGCGGCATAGACACCGACGAATTGTCATCTAAAACCATGGAAGCTAAAAACGTTGCAGGCCTTTATTTCATCGGTGAAGTCGTTGACGTTAGCGGTTGGTTGGGCGGTTACAACTTCCAATGGGCATGGGCAAGTGGCTGGGCGGCTGGACAGGTTGTTTAGTTGAAGGTATACCATTTAAAAAAGAGACAAAGATAAGCTTGTCTCTTTTTGTTTTATATATCAATTAAGGGGTCTCCAAATGTGAAAGACCTTGTCTGCGTTATTTTAATATTCCTTCACGGTAATGACTAATAGTGAAAACCAACACTAAAATTAGGCACTATTTACTCTTTTCATCAGATGACCAGTAAAATACAAAGGTATGACCAAGTTTTCCTTTTCGAGTAATGATGAACCCTGTCCACCAATTAACTTGACCGTTTTAACAGGATTATATTGATTTTTATATGATTGAAGTGACTTGGCTTTGGTTCTCTTACCGCTTTTCACCTCAATGGGAATAACATTACCGTGCATATCTGTAATCATGAATTCTAGCTCTGCTGTTCGGCCACTCCTCCAACTAAAAGTGGGATAACTTCCCATCACAGCTAATTCTTGTTGGACAAAGTTTTCTGCTATAAACCCCTTATATTCAAAACGATTCTTTTTGACTGCATTAAAATCTGTTTGCAACATTGCATTAAGAATTCCAACATCGAAACAAAATAACTTGATTGTATTATCGGTTTTATAAGCCATAAAAGGAGTTCGAGGTGCGCCTTCAAGCAAATAGTTTTTAAGTGTTAAGTGACTCTTTTCAAGCCAATTAATTGAATTTTCAAAATCACCGTAACGAGATTTCTTTTCATCAATGCCTTTAAATCGATAACGTTTTACTGAATCATCTAAATTCTGAGACAACTGATTCGGGATGTTTTTAAACACAGACTCAATGAGCGTCGCACTTACTTTACCACTATACTTTCCAAAGTCTTTCGTATAACCAGACACTAAATTATTTTGAACGGCCCGAACGGCATCTACCCGCTGTAAGATATTTTCATTGGTGTCTTTAAACCAACGCCATACCGATTCTGGCATACCACCTACAAAATAATAATCGGTTAACGCATCCATAAAGCGCTTTTCAGTTACTTTATTATCAGTTTGTGCATAGTACGCATCAAGCAATAGTTTTTGCTCACTGGCAATAAGAAACTCCTCAAATGACAGAGGATATAATTTGAATTCTTCGACCTTTCCAACAGGGAAAGACGTCAACAAGCCAATGTTTGAACCACTGGCCGCAACAAACATCGTTGGTGCTTTTTCTGCAAAAAATTTAAGAGAATTAATTGCATTCTGACACTCTCCTATCTCATCTAGTATAAGCAGGTCAGTGTCCATCGAAAATTGTTGATTTGTAAGTAGTTGAAGATTTGAAATAATTTCACTTGGGGTTAGCGATCCCTCAAAAGCCTCTTTCATAGCTGGATCTTCTAAGAAATCTACGCGCAGCACATTATCAAACTTTTTACCTAAAAGCTCCATCAGCAAATAGGTTTTTCCTGTTTGCCTAGCACCATCAATTAAAAGGGGTTTTCTTGTATCCTGCCCCTTCCATACGAGTAATCTCTCAAGAAGTTTTCTTTGCATAACCTGACCCATTACCTAAAGATATTAGTCATAATATACATTAACTGCAGTAAAAAACACAACTAAGCTACATTTATTCCCTGCAAAAATGTTCTATTTAAAACATTATTCCTAGTAAAAAGTGTGTATTTACGCACTATCAACAACCAAAGCGTTAAGATTTACTTCATCGGCGACATTTTAACGTCATAGGTTGGTTAGGCGGTTACAATTTTCAATGGGCATGTGCAAGTGGCGGGACAGGCAGTTTAATTGTAGAGATACACAAAAATCACCCGATTAAAGCATCACTTTAATCGGGTGCTTGTTGATCTTTACCCCAAGACTCTATTGAGACAATATTGAAGCGGTTTCGCCTTAGGCACCAACTTTACAGCCATATTTAAGCTCTTGCTCATCTGGCACTTCAAATAGCGGTTCCATAAAGTTAAACATCTCATCCGTGACTTCAAACGCATACACAGCGGGATCTTGTTGCAAGTTTCGTTGATCCACGCGCTGTCGGCGAACTTCAGTTGATGCATCTAAATAATGAATTTCAGCATTAATTTCTAATGCTTTCGCTCGATTAGTAAATACATCTCGCTGTTCTTTTGTGGTAAATCCAAGATCTAGAATCACCGTACCATCCAACGCAAGAATCTGTTCACTAACTTCCCAAATTTTATCGTAGCAACGATTAACGCGCTCAAACATCCAATTATAATCAAGGGCAACCATATCTTTTGAAAAGAGGCCTTGCATCCAAGGATCAATTGAAAAGCGTATTGCGTCTATTTCTTTAGACAACTTGAGTGAATATGTTGTTTTCCCTACACCGGTAGGGCCGCAAACCATAACTAACCTTGCCATCGTTTTTTCATTCCTTTTATTGTAAATTGGCTGTGCCAATCATAAAAACCATCTTCTTACTTAAACTAGAGATTCTTTTCGATTAAATATGACATTAAATGAAAAATAAAGCAGTAATCCCACAGGTCCGTATAAAAACGTCAGCGGTAAGCACGGCACTAATCGCCATTTGGTTTTATCTGATTTAGCAATATCATCGATCATCCAGCGGCCAATAAATAAATCAAATGCAAGAAAATGTATCCAACCAGCAGCAAGATTTCCTTGTGATTTAAATAAGATAGCCACATTTTCAAGACTAGAAAAATCACCATCAGGCGCGCTGTTCCAGAATTTAATCACTAAAAATCCGTACATTACACAGAGCAGTATGGGTATAAACCTCCCACCAAAGAGTAGCAACCAGCGACCTAGTTTATTAGTAGTATTCACTGAACCTATTGCTAAACATAACCAGCCTAATAACGCACACGAGCTGCCTACTTCAAATGCTAGATTAGCTATCATGAGCGAATCTCCACGGAGTTACATTTAAAATACAAATGGCTTGTTGGGCATAATTAAATGCTGATTGGGCTTTGATGTGGTGGTTCGTTTTACTGTGATTATTTAGTGTAAAACATAGAGATATTTTTCGATTGCGCATACAAACTCCTTCGAACTTTTGGCCTGTCTCGTTAGTAGCCGTTCATAGAGTTAGTAAATTGATGTAGTAACACAGGTGGAAACACTTTTACGAGAGTGGGCGTCCTGCAAGCCCAAAAGGAGCATAACAATTTAATGTCTGATGTGTAAATGTATTTACACATATTGCCAACAACCGAAACGTTAATCTTCTCTTTAGCAGCGAAATTCTAACGTCAGGAGTTGGTAAGATGATTATAATTTATGTGGGCATGGGAAAGTGGCTAGGCAGGCGGTTTAACCGCCCATATCAAATTTAATAGTGGGGTTATTTCCGTCTAATATGGGACGCGACATGCGCTTTATTTCCGATTGCACATAAGGCCAATATTCAGGATTATCCAGCGTATTTTCTTTAATTTGTCTCGCTACAAAACGTCCCATTTCCATATTAAAATCTTTTCGTACTTCGTCTTCCAAAAGTAACTTATCCACTTGAACGCGTAAGGATTCGACAAAATTATCCTGCGTTTTATTTCTTGCGTCCAATTTCTGAGCAATCAAATCGTTGGACACTTTAACGCCTCGTTGATTAATCCAGATAATATCCCAAACATCGCGTGGTTTAATACGTCTTGCTCTATACGCCAACGCAATAAATTTATCAGCCAACGTTTCTTCTAAGGTTTGAACCGGAATCAACAATCCCTCAGTCGGCACAATCACATTGTAATGATTTAACAATGCTCTCTTTTCTATATCAAACGATGGAATTGCACATACATCAATATGCATTTTCTGGCGTGGTAAATCAGTTCGATTGGCCTCTTTTTCTATACTAATCTTCCAAGACGAGGTATTACCTTGTTTATCTTCGTTAGGTTTATTAACCCAGACTTCTGTTTCATATTTTTTCTGCAAAAAGTCTTTAATATCAACTTCAAGTCCTGCAAAGTCGGCAGGTTTAAAATCATGACCGGCATTAAAATCTAAATCTTCTGATAAACGAGAACTGTTATGGCACAGTCGCAAAGAGGTTCCGCCAATAAAAGTTAACGATTGCATAGCACCTTGCTGCACCATCACATGCATAATATCGTGATGCAAAATTTCTTTTTCAATAACAGGCGTGACATCAGCATATTCAGGATTGCGCTCTAACACGCGGCGTATATATTCTTTTAACATCTTAGCTCTCCAGCATGTGCAGATTACGATTACAGTCTTTCAAATCTGTAATCGCCTGTGCAGTTTTCGCTCGAAACATCTTAATATCATCATCAAGATAAAGGTTAGCCGTTATTTTACCCATTGGTTTTTTAGTATGCGTAAATTCAATCACGCCATAAGGTGTCTCAAAAGTACCTTTTCGTCCCTTTGTGATCACAGTTAATCTATCGACCAATATTTGAGAAATATCCCCGCTATAACTGAGTTGACTCTCTAAACTGATGTAATTTAAAACACCTTCTCGAAGCTTGTTAGCTGTTTTATAAATTGCCGTAGAAGGGTCTGGTGGGGTCAATACACTTTCAAAAATACCTGTCGCGACTCGGCGAATAACACCTTGTTTAACACAATCAGCAAGCAACTTTCTAAATCCAGACGTGTATTGTTCACCAACCATATAAGCCAGTTCTCGCGCCGTATGAATCCCGCCACCCGCTTTGACAGCACTTGCAAAAGCAGACAGTAATTTTTGTTTTTTTGTCATTTAAGTCTACAAATTGTTACCTATAACGTAACAAACTGTACACCTTGCGTCATTTATACACAAGCTTAGATGGTGGACATTTTGTTACCTATAAGGTCACAAAGCGTCTACCAACCTCAATCAACAATAGCTGTAGACAAAAGCTCCAGATCATTTGCTGTTAAGTCACAAGGCATTGCCGACCTTCTGCCATCAGCCATAACTAAAACAGGCTGAAAGGGTTCATTAGTACTGCAGGGCCTTAGCATGATTGATGAAAAATCTTTTAACAATGTGAGCATTGTTTTGTCTATCTTGGATAATTCCAGTTCATCATCTGATAGCTTTTGATTAAACATTGACAGCCGATGTAGGTCAATGTTTACATTATTTCTAATGACTTTAAACCATGCGGTCTCGGTATTATCTATACATTCACTAATCCCAGAGGATGGTTCATCAAATGACACTACACAATTCCTTTTATTTAAGCTTTTTAGATTTAGATAAGATCTTTCTATTTTTATCAAAAATATAACTTGCTTCATTTGTCGTTATTATTGTTACTTCATTATTACTAATAATAATTTTTCCCGAATATACTTTACCTTTTGAATCAAAATATTGAGTACATCCAGGTACAAAGTTTTTTGTTACAAGTGCAGCTTCAAACTTTTTGCATACAGGTTCAGCAACGTCGTTGAGTCCTCTCATGACCCCGACGGAATGTGCGACTTCTAAACTTGTCCAAACCGTATTTACTAACGCTAAAACAAATATTAAAAAGTAAATTGTAATAGCTATGGCGATTAGTGGTAATCCTGCTAACTGTTTTAACCATCGTGGCCATGTTGCAAAGAACCGTGAAATTTTCGATTCATTTTTAGTATCAATACCTTTCTTCTGCCGCAAAAAAAATTTAATAACAAATGCGCCAAGTATGCCCGTTAACAAATAACCAAACCAACCCATCTTTACCGCTTCAATAAGGCTATCTAAAAGCTCTTGTCGGATTTCAAACATTGCTAACGTTGCTTGCCTAATCATTTCATGATTGGACAACTTCAACTCATGAACACCAAGCCCTAACCCCTCTGTACGACCTTGCAAAAAGCTGTAGCCAATATAGTAAGTGGCCGTTGTCACTGACCCCCACAACCCCACTATTATGGCAAATGCTTTAACCATAGGTTTATATGCAGCAATACCAGCACTAGAATTTTTTGATAAGTCATTGTTGATTGATTCTGTATCTTTTACTTGATCTGTCATAATTTATATATTGCTCACTGAATATTTAAGAATAAAAGAAAACTAGCTAACTTTTCGTTGCTGAAAGTATTTTTTATCCCTTACCCACATCACTGAGCCATGAGTTTTCTTCATCTCAAATAAATCAATCGCAGCAAACAAATCACTCAATTTATCAAAACCATAGTTGCGCTGATCAAAAGAAGCATGATTTGAAATATGTTTTCCAATGGGCCCTAATTGAGTCCAGCCCTCATCGTCCCTAAAGGCTTCTATTGCTTGACGTAGCATGTTGATGAGTTTTGTATCCCCTTTTATATTTAACTTAGGCTCTTCTATTTCTTTCTCTTCGTTATCACTATCAATTTCATCAAGAAACAAAAATTTTGAACAGCTATTAACAAACGCTTTGGGCGCTTTACGTTCACCAAAGCCAAACACAGACTTGCCGTCAGCTAATAAGCGTGTAACTAATGGGGTGAAATCACAGTCGGAAGAAACAAGACAAACAGCATCAATGTCTTTGGTGTAGAGAATATCCATGGCGTCGATAACCAAAGCAATATCAGTGGCATTTTTACCTTTGGTTAAATCAAATTGCTGGATAGGTTGTATAGCGTATTCATGAAGAACATCTTCCCAAGGCTTAATGCAGGCGCTTTTCCAGTTGCCATAAGCTTTGCGAATGTTTACTACACCATAACGGGCGAGTTCAGATAAGATGATATCGATTTTAGCGGCTGGGGCATTGTCGGCGTCGATGAACAATGCTATTTTTTCTTTATCTTTCAAAACAATCCATGTCTTTAGTGTATTAGTTGCTTCACTATAAAGAAAATAGTGATCAAATCAAACATTAGATATTTTTATCCACACTTTATTGAGATAACACAATAAAGTGAAAGGATGCATAAAATGATGACGCTATTCTCTTCAAGAAAGCGTCATTTAATTCACGGGTAGACAGGTTAAAATGGCAAACGTTTACCCTATTGGCTAATAGAGAAAATAACTGAATTAATTTTCCAGCCACTTTGTGTATTAACCAATAGGAAGCTTTTCTTGCCCCATGCTGATTTAACCTCTCCTGCATAAAATTCGTAATCAAGGTAGATGCTTGCTACATCACCATCATGCTGTACTTTGACATTGCTAAACGTCATTTTAGGCGATTTTGTTGGTGAGATTATCATCTCAAAAAAGTGCTTATTGTCACCCGGGTAGGTTTTCATAGGCGGCATAGCGCGCTCACCTTTTGCTATTGTTTTTTCGACTCTTTTTTTGTTTTTATTATAATCATGGCTCGATGACACACCAACCCAAGAAACCGCTCCTTCGTAAAACAAGTTAAAGAATTTAGCTTTGTCTTTGGTGGTAACGGCTGTCTCAAAATCTTTCATGATTTGATGCAGTTGATGATCTCCTGAGGTGCTATTAGCAAAAGATAGTGGTGTAAACAGTAAAATTGATAACACTAAAATAATTTTCTTCATGATGATTCCGTATTGAATATTTTGGTTGGCATTGCCTAAGCAGCGCATAATTTGTATTGGTTTATGACTTACTAACGCCTTTACCATCGCTTAAAACGACGAGAACTGATTTACCGCCAAAGTCATGTTTATTGCATTTAGCGCGAACGATGACCTTAGATATTGTGGTTGGAATGGTGATATTACATTGGCTGCGAGTGAATGGTTGCTCGTTAACATGTGGGTGGGACAGCCCGCGAACGCCAAGTTGATTGCCCGCTAAATCTATAACTTCCCAACCATTAGCGTAGTGGTCCCAACCTTGATCGTTGTGCCGAACTGACACATCAAAGCACCAATTTCCGCCAGCTTGTTGAGTTGCATCAACCCTCGTCACCTGCGCAAAATCTAACGAGGATGAATCATTGGCCTTTGGTAGAAACTTATCAGATAAACCCTTTGGGCTAGCTGCTTGAATCGTCATACTAGTCAGGCATGAAAATAATAAAACACTGACAAATACCAAGTTAAATTTGTTGTACATTACGCTTCCTTGTTGATTAATCTTAATTCGGCTCGGAATCTATCCTATGAGTCACTGATAAGTCCTTAATTAAATCTAAAAACTTCTAATTAAGAAATAAACCACTGATATTAAATGTTATTAACATATAGCTGAAGTTTCTATTTATATAAAAATAGCGATGAATTGAGAGAGCTCTCATAGAGATGTCGAAGGCATAGCATTTGATAATGCTTAGGTTTATGCCTTCGATTGATGGTTAGTTGAGTTTTAGCTGTTTGATTAAGGCCATATAATTTGGCTCATTAGCAAGTGTTTGAAAGGCCGGTTCAATGGCTATTTTAAGTATGTCTAAATGACGCTTGGTGACTAACTTTTGTAACAATGAAATTGCTTTGTCGGTTTCACCAGCCCAAGCATAAAACTTGGCTTTGTCGTAATCGTCAAGCGCTGGAATTTTTTCAACGATGAAATTAAGCGCGCTGCTTCGCCCCTTTTCTTGAAGCAAGGCAGCAAACTGAGCAATGAGATTTTTCGCGACTTTCAGCTCTGTTAAAAGTAACGGACCATGCCTTAACAAAGCATCATCATTGCCACTGGCCAGTGCATTCCAAACATAAAGAGACTCACTATAACGCGTAGAAAAAATAGCGGCTTTATTTGTTATTTCCAAATCAGCCTCTTTAAAATCGCCGCGATAATATAAAACTTCATAAGCCCTAACTTTATTGTATGCCAAGGGACTAACCGCAAGCATGTGTTTGACCACCTGCTTGGCCTTATCAAACTGCTCGGTAATTAAGAGATATTCGGTATATCCTTCTAAAATCATTAAGTCTTGGTTATTTCGCTCAAATGCTAATTGAAACGCTTGTCCCGCCGATTGATAATCATGATTTCCATACAAATACGTTAATCCCATCACCAACTGGACATAAGCTGGATTAGGATCAAGTTGTGATGCCTTAATCGCTAACTTGCTTCCCTCATCAATAAACTGGGCTGCTTGCTCACTTTGAGAATAAGCCTTTGAAAAATAAGCATGAGCAAGATGAGCATACACCTGTGCATAATCAGGATAAATATCAATAGCTTGCTGGTAGGCATTCATCGCCTTTTCATTATCACCTTTATAATGAAAAAACTGAGCTTTTAAAAATCGATCATAGGCCGCTTCAGGTATCTGACTTGACGGTAATTGGGGATTACTGCGAGTCACTTGTTTCGTTGAAACGTTTAATTTGGCAACAATTTCAGCGGCAATTTCAGTTTGTATTTCAAATAAATCGCTAACCTTGCGTTGATAAGTTTCACTCCAAATATGAACATCTTCAGCCCCATTGATTAACTGCGCCATTACCTGAACTTTATCGCCCTCTAGTTGCACCGAGCCTTCTAACACCCACTCTACATTGAGCTGCTCAATCACCTCTTTGATGGACTTTTGCTGCGACTTATATTGCATAACAGATGTTCTAGATGTCACTTGCAGAGCAGGTTCTTTCACCAGCCTATTGATAACAGCCTCCGTTAAACCATCGGCAATATATTCACGGTGATTGGCCGAAGAATAATAATCGAATGGCAAAACGGCTAATCGAATAGGCTGTTTTAAATCAGGCACAACGTTTGATGGGCTGCCCACAGGGCTAAATTGAAACCAAAGAGAGAGTGCAATAACCAACACAAGTAGGCTTGCGATAGCCCCCTGTTTTTTACTCTTACGGCTTAGGGAAGTTACAGGTTTTATTGGCGTTATCAGTTGATAGCCTTTTCTGGAAAATGTTTTAATATACAACGGACTTTTAAAATCATCACCAAGGGCTTTGCGCAGGCTGCTCATGGCAACATTAAGGACATCATCTGCAACGATTTGATCTTTCCACAGCTGCTCAAGCAATTCATTTCTAGAAACAACACGCTCACGGTTAGTCATCAAATACACCAATAGTTGCATGACTTTTGAATCAAGATCTTTGTGCTGATGCTTGCTCTGAATGCTTAAACTATCAGGCTGAACTAGCCAGTCTCCTACCAAAAATGAATTTTCTGTCGACATTGCAATAGCTTACTAGGTGTTGAGTTGTGCTCACTCTATCAAAAACAGATTGACACTGCACTCCTCCTGCAGTTGGTTAAGCTTTGTTCTCATCTCAAACAACACTTAACCATTGCAAATAGTGACTATTGCGGTCCTTTAACGCTGCACATTAAAATTATGTAACTTGCCCAATATATCTAGACTCAGCACACTCTCATGCATGGTGCCCTGGAAAATACCAATAGGTGAAACGAGTGCCACTCTATCATCCGCCGTAATCATTAGGCTAAAACTAGACCTATTGGTTTTACCAGCAAGTGTCTTGGTTATGTTTTTTCCAAGTTTAATGTCGGCGATACACATGCCATTTTTATCTGAAAAATCAAGATGAACTCTACTAACGTCGTTACTTAAATCCGCTTGCTTTAACTGACATGTTTTTTTAGGTTGAGCATTAATTAACATTTGTAGACTGGTAGCAGTTTCATCTAAGGCAACAACCCAGGGTGTATTACTCAACAATACAACGCTCTCACTCTGCAAAGGGAAAACACTAATGTGTGAGCGCGCTCCAGAGATGCTACCTGAGTGATGAAAGTGACGCTGACCATAACGGTTTTCTTTTACGCGCCACCCTACTCCCATATAGCTGCGAGATACTTTGATTTTAGATTTATTATCAAACACTTGAGGTTTATTAAACGTTTCTAAGGTTGAGTGGCTAATCATGGTTCCCTCCAACAGGGACACTCCAAATTTAGCCAAATCAGCAGGTGTTCCAACCAAACCACCGCCAGCCCATTTATAGCCGATATTATTTCGTGACAAACTATTACCGCTGCTGCTATAGAGCTTTGACCAATCGGCATTGGGCGTATCAAAATGTTCAGCTTGTATTGTCGGCACGTTAATAGTATTTGTCATATTCGACAATTGACTAAGAAAAGGCTTTTTACCAGCATTTTCAATAACTAGTGATAATAAGTTGAACGCAAAACTGGAATAGTGATAACGGCTACCCGGCTTATGCAATAACGATCTGTCTTCGAACAGTGCTACGCCTTGTTTAACATTGGTATAAGGCTTAGCGTTATAATCAATATTAAAATCATACAGAGATTGATAATGTGGAATGCCGGCGGTATGAGTGACTAACTGTCTAACTGTAAAGTCATGCTTTTTCTTTGGAAAATTAGGAATATAAGTATAGATGCTTTCGTCTAAATCTATTTTTCCTTCACTCACTAGCTTGGCCAACAAACCTGTAGTAACGAACTTTGAAACACTGGCATAACGAAATTGTGTGGCTGGCGAAAGGGCAATTTGAGCGCTTTTATCCGCATAACCGACATAACGTGACCATTTTTCGCCTTGTGGGTTAAAAGCTACTGCTGATAATCCCACAAGATTTGCTGACTCTTTAAGTTCATCAATGGCTAAATCAGCCATTGAGCTTTGCTCTACGGCCAAGCTATTAGTGCTCAATAGTGTGGCGATAGTAATTGTTAACATAGTAAATAAATTATCTTTAATCATTAGCTTACCCTCAGTCATACTGTTCTATTTAACAGCTGATGAATTAAGAAATTGTATTATGCTTGTCTCAAATTTTTGTGTCTCTTCGACCCATGGCCAGTGACCACTTTTTTCAAACATAACCTTGTTAGCCACATTATTTGGCATCATGTTATAGAGACGATTGACAATTTCAGGTGTCGTAATCTTGTCGTGTCGACCACCTATAATTAGCGTCGGAACATCGAAAGATTTAAGCTGTGATTCCACCTGTAAACCAGCCAACGTACCATTTACAAGCCACTCAGGATCATCACCAATGATGTCAAAATAGACCTGAATATTTGAACGGTCACGCTTATCGCCGGTGCGCACCTTACGCATGGTTTTTCGTTTTCCTAAATCATGCCAATACATGTCTGAGCCAACTGACAATAACTTGCTGTATCGACTATCAGTTGATTTTATGTTGCTTTCTCTTAGTGCTAACACTTGTTCCCAGCGGTCAGGATATTTTGTTTTAGTTACCTTTTTAACATGGTCAATATTCATTTGATGACTTTGAGCATCATATGACGCATCAACCATGATGAGTTTTTCTACGTGCTGTGGATATTGCAACGCATATTGCAGTCCTTGAATGCCACCATAAGAGTGAGCTAACAAAATAAGTTTATCCGCCTTTAAATGCATTCGTAGACTTTCCAAATCATCCACGCCCATTTGAGGTGTTAATTTCTTTCCCGCTACAGATCTCGTTGCTCTGCCTCGTCCTGTCTCATCAAAATATACAACTTGATAGCCATGTGTCGCCAGAAAATCAAACCAACCTAAAAACACGGCATGGCCAGCCCCCGGACCGCCATTAATTAAAACAACTGGCGTACCATTGCCTTCACTCTCTGTATATAGGTCTCCATATTTCCCTTGAAAAATTTCACCGTCACCATAAATTATTTTAGGCTCGTTTGCGTTCGCGTTACCTATTAATAGGCAAAGGCATAACGCTACTAATAGGCTTTTTAATCTGTTCATTGCTCTTCCGTATAATCGTGTTCAAGTGCATACAAATTATCGAAACAATTGCATGAAGTAATGAAAAAAGTGTGAAAATATAGTGGTAAATATGTGGTGTTGAGTGTTTTTCGTACTAAACCAGTGAAAAAGAAGGTAAATGTATATTCGTTGGCTGTATTGTTGATCTCATTTTAGTGGCAAAATACCCTTAGAAAAATTTCTGAGTAACGTTAAAAATGCAGTATTATTTTGACCAATTTCGATTATCGACAAATACCGTAGAACTATTATTTAATGAGCAAGTAGTCTCAATTGATCCAAAAATGTTTGGAGTCTTGTGTTTCTTTTGCCAAAACACTGATCGCGTTATCTCACGAGATGAGCTGCTATCAGAAATTTGGAAAGATTCGATTGTCAGTGAAAATACTCTCAATAAACTCATTGCAAGTTTACGAAAATCTTTAAATGATGATGCTAAATCGCCTAAGTTTATCCAAACGGTTCCTAAGTTAGGTTATCGTTTTATTTGTCCTGTTACTCATAGTGAAAATAAAAAAGAACCAACAATAGAAAGCATCCCTCAGCCCGTTAGTTCAAAATCACAGCCTAATAAACCAAAAAATAAATTGCCTCTCATAGCCATTTCTCTCCTCATTACACTAATCGCTTTATCGTTATTTGCTTGGCAGGTTAAATTTTCAGATCAAAAAAGTGAAGACGCGACCGACATCCAAACGTTAACGCGAATGACAGGCGATAAATACTCTCCATTAGTTGCCCCTAACGGAAACACATTGTCCTTTTTAACGCGCCAACATGGTGTCGATAAACTATGGATTAGATCACTACAGAGCAACGAACTAAACGATATTCCCCATAGTTTTGAGCGTATTTATCAAATAGTGCAATGGCAAGATAGCAATGAAATAACATTGTTGGTGCGCAACAATGGCAAAAGACAAATAATGCGCGGGCAAGTAATCGACAACAAACTTCATTTATTAAGCCAAAGCATGGCAAATCTCGATAATTGGCAAGTTTATGATATTGCAGCAATTAATAACAACCTGTTATTCATGGTTGCAAAATCACCACAAGGTAAGCAGCCAGCATTATATAAACTCGACTTCTTTCAACCAGCGATTGAACAGATCCCATTAAATATACAAGAGAATGCGAGATTAAGTCGTCTCGACATTAACCCGACTCAAACGCGCATTCTGCTACTCACTAAAAATTATGATGATTCAACATCACTCTACCAGTTGAATATAGAAAATTATGCGCAAAGGCATTATCACACGTTCAATTCCATCGTTCGAAATGCAATATGGCAACATGATGGTGAAGGCATTCTCTATACTACCCCCCCGCCTGCACAAAAAGTGATGGCGATAAATGCCGTAAAGAAACAAAAACCAGTTATCACAATCAGCTCAAGTGAGTATTTATGCTGTGATATGGCTCGTATTCCGGATGGGAAAAACTTCATTTATCGGACAAACATTAGAAACTTCAACATTAACTGGTTATCCGATGGTAAATATTCCATTAATAATTCAACAGTCTATGACATGCTGCCAAAACTGTTTCACCACAAGCCTGCTCTTGCTTTTATTTCTAAACGAGATGGTAGGGCACAAATTTATGTACAGCATGGCAGCAACGACATTAAAGCTATTTCTTCATTTGATAACTATAAGGTGTTTAATAGCCTAGCCATCTCTCCTAATGATGAAAAATTAATAGCTGGCGAGGCAAATCGATTACATATTTTTGAGTTAAAAGCACCAACAACAACGTCGAGTATTAAGACAATTATCCTCGATAACCGAGTTAGATCGGCAGTTTGGTTAACCAATAAAGTATTGGCCGTAACGCATTTTAATGTGAATCAATCATTTATTACGCTGTATGATCACAATGGTGAAGAGCTTAAAACATTAGCTGGTAAGTGGTTAAACATCTTGACCGATCACGTTAATGACCGTGCCGTATACTTGGTAGACAAACAAAAAAAACTTTATGAAACAACTACCAACACTGTTATAAATAGAACAATTATCTCAGCTCAACTTATTAGTTCGATGAATTACTCGGTTAATCGAGACACAAAGATTAATGACGGCAAGTTGTATCAAATCCCTAGCCAATCAGAGACGCTACAGATATCAAATATCAACGCTCCTGGAAAAATCATCGCAACGCACCCATTAGGTGATAGCTACGGTTTTGACGTTATTGATAATAAAATCATATACAGCAGCTTAGAGCATGCCTCGACTCAATTACATCGTACTAAATAAACAACCATAGATAGTTGTGTTGTCATAACGCAACTATCTACCTCATTAATACCAGTTCCATTTAATAACTGATCACCTGTAATCACTATAAACAACAATTACAGCGTTGCTCTCAATTACAATTGATAGTCATCATTCCTGCCTGATTCATTGTTGTTAAAAATGGAATAATGATTTACCTAAATGGCAATTTATTAAACAATACTAATTCCCTACAATAGCTTCATCAACTGAGAACACAACGAAACAAACATACAATAGGGAACGTCATTATGAACATATTATCAAGAGACTCACTACCACTAGGCGGTTTTGCAGGCATTAAAGAACATAGGTTAGTGACTGACAGTCGTATTTTTGGTGCTAACAAAAAAACAAATACGTCTGAAGGCTTGGGTAATATGGTGTATCTAGCTGATGCTAAATATAACCCCAACGGCGAGTCTGGCATGCATCCTCATAGTGAAATTGATGTAATTTCAGTCATCATCGATGGCCGAGTAAGCCATGAAGGCTCGATGGAGCATGGTAAAGATCTTGTTGCTGGCGACGTTCAAGTACAACGCGCAGGTGGTGAAGGTTTTGATCATAATGAAATTAATCCTGACAATCACAACAATAGAATGTTGCAAGTTTGGGCTCTACCAGAAACAAAAGGAGAGCGAGCAGCCTACAAATCTTATACGCCTAAATTAGAAGGCGTGACTCGAATTTATGGTGGCAGTAAAAATCAATCAGATACGTTTGATAGCCAAACCCTCATTGATATTGTGCATTTGAAAGCTGGCCAAGATCTTACTTTAGAGCGCGGACAATTAACTTACGTCATTACGGGTGAAGCTGTCATTAGCGAGCAGCAAAACACCAAAGAGCACGGCAACAAAAACCTCAAAGAGGGCGACTTAATTCGCAGCAGAGATGCAAAAATAACGGCGAACAGTAACTTACATTTGTTAGTTGTCAGTCAATAAAGTTAGCGTTAAAGGAGAGAATCGACATGAATAATAGTTCACAGAAAAAGCAACCAATTGGTCAACACGCCATAGCATTAATCACCTTTTTGGCCTTGCTGCCACTGGTTTATTTTATTCCAGACTTTATCGCGCCGCTCCTACCAGCTATAAAGTGGTTAAATGTGGTAGTTGTTGTTGGAATTATAGTGCCTATTATCTCTTATGGCGTTATACCGCTAGCAAATGCTTATTTACCTCGTCAACGCTAAATGACTCGCTACCGATATTAAACACATTTGATAATGGTGAGCGCCCCCTCACACACCATTACCTTATAACAACAGATTATTTACTAAAATTGACCAGTCAATGTCAGCGACAAACGACGTGATAGCTGGCCATCGCGATACTCATTTCTTAAGAGGTTTTCTTGGCCAAACGAGCCTGAGTAACGTTCTCTTTGTAGCACCGTTTTACGATTAAATAAGTGCTGTCCCAGAAAGCGCAGTTTCAAGCTGTCATTTA
>Ga0209396_1000348_pt1 | contig 57018 bp, 56 predicted proteins | sample GOMGulsemesocosm_6_FD_184638 | JGI IMG/M metagenome (GOLD analysis project Ga0209396, IMG submission 184638) | Methane-oxidizing microbial communities from mesocosms in the Gulf of Mexico - GOM8C Gulf of Mexico (SPAdes) (version 2) | ecosystem: Environmental > Aquatic > Marine > Cold seeps... | reverse complement strand
GGGGTGCGTTTCCTTTGTCGACATTGTTACAAGATCCCCTATTCATCACAGCAAGAAGGCCGAATAGATCGCGCCATTGGTCAGAAGCACAAACTAGGCGCTCGAACCTTTGAGCATTACGAGCATGGAGAGGGCTGGGGGAAACCAAAGGGAATGCACTGGAAAACCTTTAACCGCCTAAAAGAACGTTATTGGCATTACGAGTCAGCGGTAAATAACGAAATTTCAAACTATTTAGAGCGAACTAAGGGGCTCTTTGGACCTGACAAAACCTGACATCTTAGTTATCCGCACAGCGCTCAACAGCTACTTACTTGCTGGGTCCTTCCCAGAGAATTAGCTTACGGGGGTGCAGCAGCGCAGCTTTTGCATAGTCACAAACGGTCTATTACTTGCTTGCTCGGTTGCAGCAATCGACTGAGTGCCCGTTATCGACCCAAAGCAGTCATAGGGCACTAGCCACAGATATGCACAAGTTGCCTCCCACCCTGACTTAGGGCCGGATAGAAAGATGAGTCCTTCAAAATAATTCCTGCCTATTGCAAGATAGTACTACTAGTTCTGCGATTCATAATGCTTAAGTGGTAAACAAAGCAGCTACCGTGCGGACTTAATTGTAAAGTGGACCGAGATACTTGAAGGAGTTTCTTGTGGGTGGTATGGAGTCATTTTTTGGAGGTTTTGCCATTCTAATCTTTTTAGGGCTCCTCTCTCTTTTTCTGTATGCTGGCTGGGGAGGCATCATGCAGGGAATACGAAAAGGGAACTATGTTGATGCTGCTTTAACATTCATTGTATTTATGTTTCTGTTCGGGACTACTTTTTTCGCGATTCTGTATGCTTCTTTTAAAATCATTCTTGTTCCGCTGGTGCTCTCCCTGATTGTGGGTGGTTTTCTGTATCTAAAACATAAGGAAGGAGATAAATAAGACTACTGCACTTTCTCTCATAATATACGGACGTTTGCTTTCGTTAAGCACCTAGACAGCCTTCGCCAAGTGCCGTTGTTACCGATCAAATTTATATTGGGTTTTTCGCAGGGAGCAGAAATTGAGTTCTAAACATCAGCATATAACAAGTGGTTCGTTGGAACACTGCACCGCTGCGCGCCTTGTGCCCCACACCCTAAGCATTAGCAATCAAATATTTGCGTGGAGAGCATCATGTATCGTATAAATAATTTTAAAGTTCTTCTGTTGGTCCCAATTCTCTGCGTACTGCTCCCGAGCCAGGTAACCGCAAACCAAGCGCTCGATCCAGAGTTGATCTTGGCCCTAAAGAAAGGCCATATGCGCACGTGCTTGCCTACAATCTCAAGACAACTTAAAAGTACGGGCATATCAGTCAGTCAAGACAAAACCGAATTGTATTGTGAGTGCCTAGGTAATTTTTACTTCAACGACTTAACGAAAAGAGAATTTTCAGAAATGAACGAAAATAAGGGTGGCTTGCCCAGCCGCATTGCCACGAAGCGGCGCGCGATACAGGAATACTGTGTGGATGTTCATTTTTAATAGGCTTCTATGATTACGACCTCAGTGCACCAATGCGACGTAGTAATTCTTAGCAATAATTCAGCTAACAAGGCACTCGTTCGGACGCAAACTGCGCTGCGCTTCGTTTGCGCCGCACAGCTTAGGCGTTGAACGTCCGTTCATGGCACATTACGGACAGTCAGGATGGCTGTAGTTATTAAGCAAAATCACCTTAATATTTTAGCGTAAGTGTTTGCTATCCACTGGGTGGGGCGGGGTAAATCTCTGATGGTTAAGTGTCGTAGACTGCCTCCCTAGTTACATTTTTACACGGACAAAATTAAAAGTTAGCCACTCATAGAGAGGGGGCGGTTAAAAGTCTACAGCCTTAACACAGTAGACCGCCGCCTTAGGTGTTTATTTACACAGTCACTTCGGAAACTTTTTTCCTCTATAGAGCTATAACGGTTCCTCTTCCGGTTTGATGTTGGGTATTATTCAGGCTCATAAACTAAAGGGAGTTAGTTATGAAAATAACCCGCCTTAAACTCGGGGAGCGTATCTCCATCGGTGACAATACCACCGTTGAAGTAATGGAAATTAACGGCCAGCAAGCCCGCCTAATTGTCCGAGCACCCAAGCATATAAAAATCTTACGTGATGATGCAGTAAAAAAGGAAAAGCATGAAGCGTAAAGTGATACGAATTATCAGCCTGTTATCAATTGCCCTCAGTTTAATAGTTACACCTGCTTTTGCAGAGTATGACCGCAAGGAATGGCGGCACTGGATTGATGCTGACAAGGACTGCCAGGACACGCGACAAGAAACTTTAATCCGTGATTCGTTAGCGCCCGCTGTCTTGTCAGAGAATGGCTGCAAGGTTATTTCTGGCGTATGGGTGGGCCAATACACACATGAAGTATTCACCGACCCTCGGAAGCTCGACGCTGACCATATTGTTCCTTTGAAGTGGGCCTACGACAACGGGGGTGCTGACTGGTCAAAAGCAATGAGGAGAGCTTTCGCTAATGACCCGGAAAATGTTATCCCTGTAAAGGCGTCGGCTAATCGACAGAAAGGCGCCAAAGGGCCGGGCGAATGGATGCCGCTATTTCAAAAATGCGAATATTTGAGGCAATGGAGGAGTATTGTTAACCGGTATGACTTGAAGCTTAAGCAGTGGCCAGACTGTCACTAGATTGAGCAGATATAAACTGTGTAAAGTTCTAGTATCAAAACCCTTCATGATCTGGATAATGCCTTAGTACTCCAATCAGATGACGAAAGCGTGAACGGATAAATAAGTCCTTCAAATAAAGATTTAATATCTTTGAAGTTCACATATATGTAAACTACTATGTACAGTGCTTATATAAAATGGATGTAAAGAAAAAGGAAATTTACACAGTAGCCTTTTGTCATGGTGCCCAAGAGTCACTAAACGAGGCGCTTAGACATGTGAACCCAGGCCAACATAAAACCATGCTAAATAGGCTGAGCGTCGCTTATGCCCGTATGGCGAGCGGAGGAAAACTATCTGCCGATAAGTTTCCATCAGAGGGTGAACTACCAAACGGAAGCAAGTTCTACTGTATCAAAAGGATACCCATACGGGCTTACTATTGGCGATCAACGCTCTACCCAAAAACGTTGTTTATTAGCCACTTTATATATAAAGATTTTCAAAAACTCCGGGACGCAGACACTAACAAAGTGAACGCAAATTGGAGGCGAATAGAGGAGGATGGTCATGATAGCTAATATTGATCACGATGAAATGGAATACAGCCGCTGGGATCTCATTGAAAATATCACTGAGGATCTTCTAGTTCTAATGGAAGAGCAAGGCGTAACAAAAACAGAACTTGCAGAGGCTCTGCTAACTGGGAAGTCAAATATCACCCAGGCTTTAAATGGCTCTCGCAACATGACTCTAAAAACACTGTCTGACATTTGTTTTGCGCTTGGTGTGCGTCCAAATATTGACCTGTACAATAAGCAAACTAGTGAAAAAATATCGTTTTTAACCGATGAGACAAAAGATATTCTCAAAGTAAAAGCTGCCAATCAAGATGTGAAAATTACAATAGGACAGCCTCAACCAGCAACATCGGCTACCATTATTGTGATCCCAAGCAGTAGCGGCAACTTTCAAAACAGCATAGGGTTTCACTAGCCATGGCTGAACATGTTTGGAGTATCGCCTCTCAACGCTCAATAATAGACATTCACGACAACTCATTAAGTATTATTGATGTAATAGAAGAGCTGACGCTTGAGTCGCCTAACGAGATACCAGAAAACGGTGTACTAATACCCTTTCCGTTTGTCATCACAAGCATGTGGGTTAGAAGCGATCTAGCGACCCCAGAGCAACTACAGTCAAGGGTCGTGATTCGCTCGCCTGCTGGAAAAGACTTGGCAAGCTCAAAAGAAAACCTCCTTGACCTGACAGAGCATGAACGTATGCGCACTAGGGCTATGATGGAATCTCTACCGATTACTGGAGAAGGTACTCACACAGTGCTAGTACAGCAGCTAAAAGAGACTAAATCCGGTGAGCGGTGGACAACGGAAGCCAAAATACCCATCAGTATTCACTTCCGCAAAACTACAGAATAAAACCTGTAATTCATCGCAATTAATTACAAGGGTATTTTGAGGATACGGGGGCACATTTGGGGGCACATTTGCCACAGCACCAAGCCATATCAATTAGATATCAAAAGGTTATACAGTCAATTCGATTGACGCCGCCTCCACCAAATAACAAACCCTGTACCGAAAGGTATGGGGTTTTTTATTGCCTGAAATATCCACCGCCATCCTCAAACGCAGCCCACAAAAAACGGGAGGCAATCACTTCGGTTTCCCGAAACAATCAGCCTCCCGTCAAAACCCGGCAATCATGCTACCGGGCTTGAAGGTTTAGCACGTCTTAACGAACAACAGTCACCGGGCAGTGCGCCTTGTGAATGATGTCGCCAGAAACTGAACCCATGATCAAACGAGGCACACCAACGCGACCGTTAGAACCCGTCACGATGTGATCACAACCATTGGCTTCAGCATATTCGATCACAGCATCAGCAACCTTGTGGCTGCGCAGTGTCAGACATACCGCACCCGTCAGACCTTTCTCAGTTGCCACACCCTGGGCATGTTTAAGAACGTCGTGATCACGCGCTTCAACTTCTTCCAGAATGATGGTATCGAATTGGCCTGGAGTTTTCAGGTCATCGCTCGTTACCGGACTAACGTGTACGTAGTGCAGTTCAGCACCTGTGGAACGCGCCAGATCAGCAGCAAAAACTTCTGCTTTGCGAGACACTTCAGTTTCATCAGTCGTACAAAGAATTTTACTCATTTCTTTCTCCTTAAAGTGTCTGTTAACCAAATGTAGTGTTGGCGAACCAGACAACAGCAACACCAGCAGCTAACGCAATGTAAGGCAGCACACCGGCATTTCTCTTGTTCACATCAACCGTGCCATCACCTTCGATATCTTCCATCATACGTGCTGGGAATTTACCACCATCTTGAATGAAGTGACGGTAGCAGAACACAGGAATGATCATCGCGATAACAACCAGACCGGTCATCAGCGTACCTGCGCCCCAAACGTTTGCTCCTGCACCCAGGAACACCAGGTTAACGAAGGACAACAGAACACCCACACCAAGAATCCAGGTAGGCGCGCGCCATGGACGTGCAACGTGTGCGTTATCGATACGGTGAATCCAGCCTGCGTTCAGGTTCAGGAAGTTAAAGATGATGTAACAGCAGTTAGAAACGGCCAGTACAAACAGGTAATCAGACATTAACAACAGAACGATGTTGAAGCCCAGGTCAGTCCACATAGCGCTAACTGGTGCACCGTGGTGGTTAACGCGAGACAGATACTTAGGCAACCAACCATCCACAGAACCCTGATACAGAGTACGTGAAGAGCCCGCCATAGACGTCATAACCGCCAGGATCAGGGCGAAGATCAGCATGATTACAACGATGTTGCCAACGAACGCGCCGCCGCCAACCATTGCTGCCATTGCTGCTGCAACGCCAGTACCGTCAACGATACCTTCATCCAGCATACCCTCTACACCCAAAACACCCTGGAAGGAGAACGGGATAACTGCGTAGGCAAACATACACAGCAGACCAGCAAAGAAGATCGCTTTAAACGTATCTGTTTGTGGGTTTTTGAACTCACTGGTGTAACAAATCGCAGTTTCGAAAGCATACGTAGACCACGCAGCGATGAACATGCCGCCCAGGAACAGAGTCCAGCCGTCGATATCCCACGCCCATTTGGTCGCATCCATGATGATGTTGCCATCAGCACCATACGCGATAGGCGCGAATGGAGAGAAGTTAGCTGCAACAATGTCGCCACTCACAATAGGCACAATACCGATCAGCAGTAGTGGTACCAATACCGCCATCGCCATAACCGTCTGGATTTTAGCCAAACGAGAAATACCGTGGTGTTGCGCGAAGAATACCGCGATCAGAATCGCAGAACCTAACAGGAAGGTTGCATCAATACGCAGGCTCAGACCTTCTTTTAGACCGCTTAGGTCTAACAGAGTGATCTGCCAAGTAACAATCGCCGCATCTGCAGGGAATAAAGCGTTGAGGATGTAACCCGCCGCAATGCCTACACCAATTGCCAGTACAGGCGACCAGGCTACCCAGTTACACCATACAGAAATCGGCGCGATGAACTTGCTGTAACGCAACCATGCCGCAGCACCGTATACAGAAGCACCACCCGATTTGTTCGGGAACAGACCTGCGATTTCAGCGTAGGTGAACGCCTGCAGGAAACCGAAACATACGGAAATGATCCATACCAACCACGAAGGAACACCTACGGTTGCGGCAATACCACCAATCGAAAAAAGTACCAATGCTGGTACACCTGCTGCAACCCAGAAAGCCCCTTTCCAGGTAATGGAGCGCTGAAGACGACCTGACTCTTCGCCTGCGCCCGCAGCTGAGCTTGCGCCCGCTACTGCTTGCTCTGTCATTACTACTTCCCCTTAAATACTTATATTTGTTTTAAAAAATCACGACTTGTTAAAAATCGACGGGGGAGAATAAGGGGGAGTATTCAAAATGTCCAGCAGTTGAGCAGGAAAACATACAACAAAATATGTATTTTTTTGTACTCAAGAAGAGGTATGCAAGCCCCCCCCCTATTAGTAGCTGCTCGCTAACACTCACTATACCATTAAGCAAAAATCACTGGCACAAAAAAAGGCCGCCCTTAGGCAGCCCTTTGTTACTCGGTTAAACCCTTAACGGACCCAACCCTAGTAATTCACCGAAGAATTACTAGAACGCAGTGTTAGCCAGCAATTGCTGCAGCACCTGCTTTTGCACACTCATCATCCTGCTCAGGCAGACCACCACCGATGCCGATCGCACCAATAATGTTACCGTTACGAACGATAGGCACAGCACCCGCTGTTGGCAGTACGCCACCAGGAATTACGCTTGGCAGCGCATCAAAAAAGTGAGGGTTAATACCTCGGCCATTCACCATATCCATAGTGGATTTTTTGTACGCCGCAGACGTTACCGCTTTAGCAAAAGATGTGTCAAACGTATAAAAGCCAGAACCATCTGCACGAGCAGACAATACCAGTCGACCCGCTTCATCAACGATAGTCACACCCATTTTAGCGCCGATTTCGTCAGCTTTAGCAAAGGCCGCTTGCAGTGCTTGTTGTGCCAGTTCCTGTGTCATTTCGATCATTATTGTCACCCGTTTAGTTAAGGGATGTTATACAAATTTGGGCGGCCATTCTGCTTTAAAAGCGGCAAAAAGTCCATGCTGCCATGGTATAGCCTCAGAAAACGCGCCACTAAACATCTAACACCCCACAGGTTAAATACATTTATTCACTTTCTTTTGTATCGGTAACGTCTTGCTTCAAATCATGCATAGATTCACCGATGCCATTTATCACACTCGTTAACTAAATGAGTGTCACATACGCATATGCCACCTAAAATAGACACCTTGCAACGAGCATCTATACTCAAACATCAACGGGATAGCAGGGAGGCGACCCAAAATTTATTCGCAAAAGAGCTACCCCCATGCTGACTGTTCCCGGCCGTGGAAACACCACACAAATTGTCATTCTTAACCCCAAAGGCGGCTGCGGAAAAACCACTCTATCCACCAACCTTGCCTGTTATTTTGCCGCCCGTGGTGACACTACGGTTATCACCGATTGCGACTCTCAGGGATCCAGCACCCAGTGGCTCGAAAAACGGCCTTCTTCGCTACCTAAAATACACAGCATCGCCGCTTATAAAAACAACATGCAGACAACGCGTAGCTGGCAACTGCGCGTTCCCAACGGCACTCGCATCCAAATTATTGATTGCGCAGCCAGCCTGTCCCGCACCGATTTATGCGACGTCACCCGCGATGCCAGCTGCATTCTGATACCGATTTTACCTTCCGCTATCGATATACGTGCCGCTGTACGCTGTATTGCTGACCTATTTTTGGTTGCCAAGGTTAATCGCCGCGAAGGGAAACTAGCGGTTATTGCCAATCGCACGCGCAAGAACACCAAAAGTTATGCTCGCCTGATGCGCTTTCTCAATACATTGGAAATCCCAATCATTGCCGAAATTCGTGACAGCCAGAATTTCGTGTATGCCGCCGAAGAAGGCATCGGCGTATGCGAAATGCAGCCCTCAAAAGTCAGTCCGGACGTGGAGCAAATCACCCGCATTGCCAATTGGATTGATGCACTCGAAGAACACCGCCAAACGCACCTAAAACAAACAGCAGCCACTCAAATCCGCGAGCTAGCTCAAGCCGAAATTTAAGATTCGCGAATACGAACCTAGCGCCACTAAGTCGTAAATCTATCCGGCTTAGCGCTGGCAAGCCAAATCTGCCGTACCTTTTTTTATTGCGTTCAATTACGGCGCCAGTATTGCGCAGCGCGCTGAAGACGCGATAATACCACCCTGCGAGAATTATAAAGCCCATACACTCCCAACTTACCGGCCGGATAATGAACCTAAAAAACAAACGCATCCTGATCTGCAAAACCAATCAAATTGGCGACGTGACCTTTGCACTGCCAATCGCTACCGCGTTAAAAAAAGCAGAACCCGAAGTGCAGGTGATTTTTCTGGGCCGAGCCTATACCCAATCACTCATCGAGCATTACAACGACGTCGACGAATTTACTGACTGGGATCAAATAAAAGACTTGAGTGACAACGAAGCCGCGCAAGCCCTAGCCGCAATTAATGCCGATGTTATTTTCAATATTCAGGCCGACAAACGTTTGGCGAAGCTGGCTAAAATGGCGGACATCCCGGTTCGGGTCGGCACCCTTGGTCGCCTGTACAACTGGAAGTATTGCAATAAGCTGATCAGTTTGAGCCGTAAAAAATCGCCGCTGCATGAAACACAGCTGGATATGTATTTCCTTAAGGGTGTGGGGCTGCCCTGTGACTACTCCCTTCAGGACATTGCTGAGCTGCAAAACTATCGTGCCTTTGAGCCAAGCGATGAAGTTTCCGCACTGCTCGACCCCAACAAATTCAATCTGATCCTGCACCCTAAAACGCGTGGCCAACACATTGAATGGCCCTTCGAGCACTTCGCCGAGCTGATTCGCAGCCTGCCCGAAGATAAGGTTAACCTGATGGTCACTGGCAGTGCCGAGGAAGGTGCGCAGTTTGCACCTCAGCTCATCGAGAGATTCCCGCAGGTGAACAATGTTTGTGGCAAGGTGAGTCTGTCTGGCCTGTGCGAATTAATTTCCCGCGCCGATGGTTTGATTGCCGCCAGCACCGGGCCGGTACATTTAGCCGCTAATTTCGGCATTCATACCTTAGGGTTGTATGCGCCGATCCGGCCCATGCACGCAGGACGCTGGGGCCCTGTTGGCAAACAAGCAGAAACACTGAATATCGAGAAAGATTGCAGTGACTGCCGCACAAGCGGCCCCTGTCACTGTGTTGCAGCAATAACACCATCACAGGTTAATGAAACGGTCATGCGCTGGGTTGATTCATAACCACCGCTCTCGTCTCGATTGTTTACACAGACACAAAAAAGGCCGAATCACTCGGCCTTTTTTTCGTTCATATACATCAACTTGAGATAGCGATAATAACAACCTTCGGCATTCGCCACGGCCAGAATAAATCCCTCTTTACCATCCAGAAAACCAGCGCGAATAAAGTAAGTTTTAATAAAGGTCCACAGGCCATGACTGATGGCCGTCGCTAAACCCGACTGTCGGCCCTGCGACATTTTTTTACGTGCACCGAGCGTACTATAGGAATTCATTTTCTCGATAGAATCGTGCAAATCCGGTGTCGTATTATGGTCCAGCGGCGTTTTCAAACGTCGGGCTCGGCCCGAAAACTGCAGGCTTTCGTGCACCAGGTCATCACTAAAGCGCGCCTCATTACGAGTAAACAGGCGCGCCACGTAATCGGGGTACCAACCACCATGGCGAATCTTGCGACCACAAAAGGTGGATAGGCGCGGCATTTCATAAACGGCGGCAACACCCTTAATAGCCTGCTGAATTTCGGTCGCCAACTGAGCATTGACCACCTCATCGGCATCTAGCGATAACACCCAGTCACCGGAGACATGATCCAGCGCGCGGTTCTTTTGGATGCCAAAACCCGGCCAGTCGGTCTCAAAAACCTTGTCGGTGAACTCACGACAAATCGCCACCGTGTCGTCATCACTGCCCGAATCCAGCACAATAATCTCATCGGCCCAGACCACAGATTCCAGGCACTGGCGAATATTATCTGCTTCATTTTTGGTGATAATGGTGACGCTAAGAGAAGGCATAGGATTCCAGACCGAGTGTTATGTCGTGATTGCGGCTAGTGTATACACTGTCGCAGGATTATTCACTATCGGGCATCGCTAAGCCGTCTCACTTTGCTCGAGAAATCCTTGTGGATTTATAAACTACTCAGCTGCACTGGATTCAATTGAGCCCGCATACAACGCCGCGATCAAGTCCGACTGGGTGATAATCCCTGTCAGCCGACCGTTTTCGTCCACCACGGGCACGTGATGCATGCCTTTGTCAGACAGTAACGGTACCAGCGACACAATCAAATCACTTTGTCGTACCGTAAACGCAGGCGAGGCCATAATTTCGCCCACTTGGGTGAGGACTTCGCTGGCTTTAGATTCGCCTTTGACAAAGGTTTCCAGCTGCCCATAGAGGTTTTCATATCCTTTCAAATCTGCGCGCTTCAGGTAATCAACCAGCGATACAATACCAATGACCTGCTGCTGCTCATCAACAACGGGCAACAGTTTAACCTTGTGTTTGCGCAACAAACCCCACGCATCCTCCAGCGAAGTGTCCGTGCTGACGCAAATCACATCGTGAGACATAATATCCTCACAATTCACTTCGCCAAACTTGCGTGTATAGGCCCTTTCCTGCGCCAGACCATACACTCGGGTCAGATCTTTTTCAGTGATATCCAAATAGGCATCCAAATCCTTTAATGCGCTCTTGAGGTCATCGGGCGTTAGCCCCAAACGCACCAGCGGACTGGCATCATCATGTTTGTGAATCGGATCAGAGGTTGGTGTCGGAACCGACGGGTATTCCTTTTGTAACCAATAGCGGTGAAAGAAAATGGCCAAAACGACCAGCAAAACCATATTGCTCAGCACGGGAAAATAGGCAAAATGAAAACCACCCACCGCTTCGGGACCAACAATAATCGGCATCATTGCCGTAGCGCCAGCCGGGGGGTGAACTGCCCCCATAAAATACATAGCAAAAATACACAGGGAAATGCCGATGGCCGCCGTCCAATATAAATCCAGCGGCAAATACGCGCAGCCCACACCAATAACGGCCGCCACAAAATGGCTCATCAAGATAGGATAGGGCTGAGAAAACGGGCTGTTGGGCACAAGAAAAATCAGCACGACACTGGGCCCGAGCGAAGCCACTAGCAACAGGTTTTGCACATCCGGTGTTATCCAGCTACTGATTAGACCGACCAAAAACATCGCCACAAAAGATGCCAACAACGCCATCCATTGATCTTTACGTTGCAGCGCGCTGGCTACCGGCGTACCGAATAAACTGAAAAAGTCCTTTACCATAATCGCTCATCGTTCTGAGGTTACATCGACAACTGTCCGAGCCGAAAATCTCCAGCTGACATTATGACGAGCCATACCGCCAGGCACTTGACTACAATCAAGCGAGCACTTTTTAATATTTTTATGCAGCCGCAGCCTTCAACCACTGCTTCGGCGACAGCCCTGTTTTTTTACGGAACACTCTGCCTAGCGCCGACGCGCTTTCATAGCCCACCGCGTTGGCCACCAGATTGACAGGCTTACCTTTCTTCAACATGTTCTGCGCCACGGCCACGCGCCATTCGATCAAATAATCGCCCGGCGATTGTCCCAGCAGCACGCGAAACTGTTCGGCAAAAGTGGATCGTGACATGCCCGCCAACGCTGCCATCGTCTCTAGCGTCCAAACTTCTTCGGGCGCTTGATGTAACGCGGTAATAACCTTGGCCAGTTGCGGGTGCGACAAACCCGCCAGCATGCCCTGCGTTAAGAGCCCGGAATCCATCACATACCGCAGCAACTGAATAAGGAATATCTCCGTCAACCGATCCATCATCGCATCTCGTCCACTGCGCTCGTGAAAGGCTTCATCGAACAACGCTTCGGTGCTGGATTTAAGCAGCGTCGACTCCGCTAGAGGAACGACTACCACTTCCGGCAATGCATTTGCCAGTGGATTGTTCGGCCCTGTGCCGTATTGAATGGATGCGCAAACTACCTTGGCCTTATCCTCCTCACTGGCAATCAACTGATGACGCATGGGTTTTGGATAAAACACCAGCGACGGTTGCTCCAATTTAATCTGCCGCCCCTGCCCGTCCACCACCTCCAAGCGGCCACTGTTCAGCAGATGCAGATGGCCCTCGGTGGATTCTGAATCATCAAAGACCGACAGGCCACACAGGCCACCGGTATAAAACACCCCCGCAGAAATTGAAAAACGATTAAGAACAGCCGATAGCTTATCCATATTGAACATCCGGATGATTGGTTTATTTTTGCGGACGATATCATCCCTTTCGTCCAGTTTTTATCACTATAGTTAATCCCGCCGACAAAAACTAATATTTAAACCCACGGAGAATAAAACAGTGATCAAAAAATTACTTAGCGCAGCAGCCATCAGCTCAGTTCTATTAATGAGCAGCTTAACTAACGCCGCAGACATTGACGCCAGCGCTGACATCAACGACCTGGCGATTAAAGGTTACGATCCGGTTTCCTACTTTATGGACAACAAGCCAATGATGGGCTCCAGCGACTTCACCGCAACATACAAGAACGCCATTTATCAGTTTGTATCCGCTGAACACCGCGATGCCTTCCGTGCTAATCCTGAAAAATACGCACCTCAGTTCGGTGGCTTCTGCGCCTTTGGTGTGACCAAGGAGCGTAAGTTTGATACTGATCCAATGGCCTGGCGAATCAGTGACGGCAAACTGTATTTAAACCTTAACAAAAACGTTCAAAAGGTTTGGCTCAAAGACGTACCCGGCAACATCGCCTCTGCCGATGGCATCTGGCCAGAAATCAAAAGCTACACCGACGAGGTACTGGAAGACCGCTAAATTGTTTCCGCTAGCGCATTAACAGCAATAGAACAGAGCAGAACGACAGAGCTAACACCCGCAAGCTGAGGGTGTTAGTGAAATTTCTGCCATTTGCGATAAAGGTGCTCAGCTTTTAACAGCTATTTTTGATAGGCTCAGCCAGCAACACGCTGAACGACAAATCGTTAGCATCAATATCGAGCGGCAACCTGAACTAACCAAAAAATACAGGGTCAGTTCAATGCTTACGGACTTGCTGGCCAAGCCATGCGGTGAAGTAAACATTCACCGTCAACGGGTTCAGCACCTTTTGCCAACTTTACGTTTAGGAGATTTACTTATGAAACATTCATTAATTATTTCAGCAGCCTTGGCCGCAACTCTGGCCGCGGGCACAACACTTTCAACAACCGCTGCCGCCGCAGGCAAAGAGAAATGTTACGGCGTAGCGATGGCCGGTCAAAATGATTGCGCCAACTTGTCGGGCACTCACTCCTGTGCAGGCCAGGCAACAACAGACAACGCGCCTGACGAGTGGAAAATCGTACCTAAAGGCACCTGTGCAGAGCTGGGCGGCATAGGCAAAAAAGAAGCCAAAGCAGCGTTCAAAGCATCACAAATGAAAAACGGCTAACCAGTAAGTTAACCGGGGTTATGAAGGTTTAAAGTCGGATGAGCAACGAACACACATTAACTGAAATTGCGATTGGCGTTGGTTTACGTCATGGCCATTATTCAGACGCTTTAACCCAGCCCAAGGCCATCGACTTTGTCGAGGTGCATGCCGAAAACTTTTTTGCCGACGGCGGTGCCGCCAACGCAGTTTTGGATCAGGTGGCCCAGCGTTACGCTGTCAGCCTGCACGCCACTACACTGGGCTTGGGTTCAGCGCAGGCGATTCCAGATCAATCCATTGCAAAGCTGCAACAACTGATCGAACGTATCAAGCCGGTGCTGGTTTCGGATCACGCCTGCTTTACCTGGTCCTCTTTGCAGAACGGCCAGACCCATGCCGGTGACTTGCTACCCATCGCATTCAATCAAGACAATCTCGACATCATGGTTGAGAACGTACAACGCGTGCAGGGCCGTATTTCCAGACAGCTACTAGTCGAAAACCTTTCAGCCTATCTCACACCGGCCGGATCAACCATGACGGAGGTCGAATTTCTAACCGAGCTGTGCCAGCGTGCCGATTGTCGTTTATTGCTCGACCTCAACAATCTGGTGGTTAACGCGACTAATGCCAAGCCCGCTGCCAGCGACACAGAGATTCTGGCTACCGTCTCGACCACTATCGAACAAATTCCTTCGCATATCGTGGGCGAAATACATCTGGCCGGTTGCGCGCCAGCACTGCCCGGCGCACCGATGATCGACGATCACAGCCAACCCGTACCACAAGTCGTTTGGGACAGCTATCGTGCCGCCTTACGTCATTTTGGTGCCGTGCCGACATTGATTGAATGGGACACCGCACTGCCCTCCTGGCAGGTGTTGACCGATGAAGCAATCAAAGCCCGCGCCATCGCAACACAGGAGCTAGCCCGCGATGTCGCGTAATGATTCAGTCTCAGCACAAAGCTCGCTGATGAGCGCTATTTACGGTCAGTCCGAAGGGCAGGCCTTCGAGGCTCAAGGTTTGGCGGTTTATCGGCGTAGTCTAGCCGCTAACGCCAAACGTGCATTAGAAGTTAGCTTCCCCACTGTGTATCAATTAGTGGGCGACGATTGCTTTACTCTACTCAGCAACCATTTTCTTCATGTTCACCCACTAGCTGTCGGGGATTGGGGCGAGTGGGGCAGCGAATTACCCGCATGGATAGCCACCAACGCTGACTTCGATGAAGTCCCGTATTTAGGCGACTGCGCGCAACTTGATTGGCTTTGCCATCAGTGCGAACGCGCCGCCGATATCAGCGCTGATCTGGCATCGTTATCCCTACTGACTGAACATGATACTTATCAACTGAGCATGCAATTTTGCAGCGGCGCGGCACTACTGCCATCGCAGCATCCTGTCGTTGATATCTGGAATGCCCACCACACATCAAGCGATGAAGACCTGTTCGCGCAGGCATCCAACAGTATCACCAATCAGAATTCTCAAACGGCACTCATCTGGCGACCCGAGTGGAAAGCGCAGGTGTCGTTGCTTTGCCCAGCAGAACAGTTATGGCTGCAACGCACCCTCGCAGGCCAATCCATTGGCGCAGCACTGGATGAAGTGGGCAACACAAACTTCAGTTTTGAAACATGGCTGCCGCAGGCAATACAAAGCGGCCTGCTGCGCGGCATCAAGTCTCTAAAAAACAATTAAAATAAGGTCATTCCCATGAGAGCGTTATTACACTGCTATTACTCCCTGTTCGACGGTTTAGATAAACTGCTGGCATGGCTAAAACCCGTCGCACTGCTGGCCGCTCGTTTATATGTCGCCTGGGTATTTTTTGCCTCGGGCCTGACCAAACTCAGAGATTGGGAAAGCACCCTGTTTCTGTTTGAAGAAGAGTACGCCGTGCCATTTTTAAGCCCCGAACTGGCGGCCTATCTAGGCACTGGCGGCGAGCTGCTGTTACCGGTATTACTGGTACTGGGCCTATTCAGCCCAATCGCAGCCATCGGCTTGTCTATTTTTAACGTGGTTGCCGTCATCAGTCTGGAAGAAATCGCGCCCGCCGCATTATCCCTGCATGTGGTGTGGGGGCTGCTGTTAGCCGTCATTATTCTTTGGGGGCCGGGGCGTATTTCCAGCGACAGCGTTTTGAGAAAAGTTGCTTACAACCGCTAAGCTAGCCCTTTTCCAATTGCTGTTTAAATAACGCCATCAACAATTCGATATTGGCGGTGCCGCCATAATTGAGACGGGTAATAAAAGCGAGCTTGCGATGCGGGCCCGCTTCATCCAGCGGCACAGCTTTGATTTCCGGATTATCGGCAACCAGTTGATCAATCGCCATTTCCGGCACCAGCGTTGCACCCATACGGCCCGCTACCATTTGTACCAAGGTGGGTAGGCTGGTGCCAGCGAGTGAGGTTTGGATTTCAGTAGACTGCAACTTACAGGCTGCCAGTGCGTGATCTTTTAAGCAGTGGCCATCCTTGAGCAACAACAGCGGCGCTTCTCTTAATTGATTCGTGCTGATTTTTTTCAGCCGAGAATAATCGCCCTGTTGATTCACTACCACCTGGAAATCTTCCTCCCAAAACGTAAAAGCGTGCAGGCCATCGGTATCGTAGGGCAACGCCAAAATCGCCGTATCGATCTCACCGCTGCGTACCTTTTCAACCAGCACATGGGACTGCTCTTCAACCAGCGTCAGCTCAAAATCCGGGTACTGCCGACGCACCTCTGGCAACACTTTTGGCAGTAAATACGGGCCAATCGTCGGAATAACCCCCAACGTCATCGGATGGCTGAGCGGCGCTTTCTGGCTTTGCGATAGCTGATAAAGCGCCTTCACCTCCAAATTAATCGTCTGCGCCTTACGCAGAATAATCTCGCCCATGGACGTCACCAGCACACGTTTGTTATCACGTTCAAATATCTGTACGCCTAACTGGGTTTCCAACTCGGCGATAGCCGTGCTCAATGCTGATTGCGACACTGCACACAGATCAGCTGCCTTTTTAAAATGCAGTGTTTTTTGCACGGCCGCTGCGTAACTCAATTGTTTTAATGTAATCATGGTGACGCCTTAATTTTCAAAAGCAGATCTTAAAAACAGATTACATCTGCAGTTTTGTTCGATTTATAAGAACAATAATCCGCACGAGATTGTCAATCAACCGCTAAAAGCTGTATTTAAAAGAATCCCAAATCCAGAAAAGGTGCTAGCTTTATAGTAACGGCCACCTTCAAAACCACTTCGTGGCCAACCACACAATAAGAAGGAATTTATGGCCAAAGTCCCTCACGCTACCATCCGTCCCAAAAGCACGCTGAACCTGTTATCACAAAGTGAAATTGCCGGGCTCACATCACCGGAGAAGGAGGTTTTCAGACTCTACCGCGACTGCGCGCTGGCGATTCTCAACACCGACACCGAACAGGATGACGCGACTAAAATTCTAGCCGACCATTCGGATTTTGATATCGATATCATCCCGCAGTCTCGCGGTGTAAAGCTGGAAATCCACAACGCGCCGCAGGCGGCTTTTGTTGACGGAGAAATGGTTGCCGGTATCAGAAAACACCTGTTTTCTGCACTGCGCGACATTGTTTTCACCGAATTTAAAACCAATGATGAACACCGCTTTAATCTCGCTGATTCCGCCGGCATTACCGATGCCGTGTTCCGAATCCTTCGCAACGCCAACACCGTCAAACCGGACGTACAACCCAATCTCGCCGTGTGCTGGGGCGGTCACTCCATCCCGCGCAAAGAATACGATTACTCCAAAGAAGTCGGCTATCAACTCGGCCTGCGCGGTGTGGACATCGTCACTGGCTGCGGCATCGGTGCCATGAAAGGCCCCATGAAAGGCGCCACCGTTGGCCACGCCAAGCAACATAAAAATGATGGTCGCTATATTGGCATCAGTGAACCGGGCATCATCGCTTCGGAATCACCTAACGCGATTGTTAACGAGCTGATCATCATGCCGGATATCGAAAAACGCTTGGAAGCCTTTGTGCGCTTGGCTCACTGCGTCGTGGTATTCCCCGGTGGCGTGGGCACCGTTGAGGAAGTGTTGTACCTGCTGAGTATTTTGACGCACCCGGACAACCACCAATCCCTGCCGTTGGTTTTCACCGGCCCGGCATGCTGCGCCAGCTATTTTGACGAATTGGATCAATTTCTTCGCACCACGCTGGGCGCTGAAGCCGCCAAGTTTTATGAAATCATTATTGATGATACCGCCAAAGTTGCTCAACGAGTCAGAAGCAGCATTGATGGTGTGCATGCGTTACGCCGCGACAAGCAGGAGGCCTACTATTTCAACTGGTCCTTAAATATCGCCGAAGACCTGCAAATGCCGTTCATTCCCACACACAAGAACATGGCCGAACTCAAACTTGATTACGAATTACCGATCCACCTGCGCGCCTCACAATTGCGCGCCGCGTTTTCTGGTTTGGTGGCGGGTAATGTAAAAACCTTTGGTATCGAACAGATCGCCCAGCATGGGCCGTATAAGATTAACGGTGATGAAAAGATTCTCGCCACCATTGATAAATTACTGCGCAGCTTTATTCGCCAAAAACGCATGAAACTCGGCATCAGCGAAGATAATTATCAGCCTTGCTACGAATTGGTGCGGTCTTAACCCCCAGGAACACCGTCATTCCGGGCGCTGACCCGAAATCCATTCTTTTAAAGGTTGTGGTGAAACTGGATGCCGGGCCACGCCCCGGCATGACGACTATTTTGGAGGTCTACCGAAAGCCCGAATCAATTACTTTTCCAGCTCCAACACTTTATCCAAACCACGATAGTAAGCGACACACTTGCTACAAATACCATTTTTTTCAACCCAGTCCGGGTGTTGCTTACGTATTTCAGCAAGCAACCACTGCTCGGTAACGTGTTCGATTGAGTCCACCTTGTTACCGCACAACGGGCAAATATCGACGTTTTGCATAACAATCTTCTTATCTGATGATGGTAGTCAGTTAGGTTGGTTTTTAGGGGGAAGGTTCCTATTCGAGAAAAGGATAAACCCCAATTTTACAAAGGCAAGTCATCCACCCGCTCCATATTACTGATTTCCACCAGACAGTCATGGCAAAGGCAACCTTCCCAATGCTCAGCGGTAAACTCCTGCTGAGATTCTGTCAGCCGCACATCACTACAGTGACAAAGCAAAATTGAGCCCATCTTGCATTCGAAGTCTTTATGACAGCGAGGGCAGCTGGTTTTTTCATGTTTTGGCATAACGCTGAAAATCCAAAAAAATGTGGATTCCGGATCTAGTCCGGAATGACGGCGGATTTACTTATACGGCCTTTGCTGAAGCCAATCAATGACTTGGCGCAGATTCCAGCTCATCTTCCGTTTTATAACTCCCCGCCAGCCACAGATACACACTGGGCAGCACAAACAGGGTAAACAGCGTGCCGATAAACATGCCCGCCACCAGAATAGTGCCGATGCTGTTACGCGCCTCAGCACCGGCGCCGGTTACCAGCACCAGCGGGAAGTGACCAAGAATAGTGGCGGCGGTGGTCATCAATACCGGACGCAGGCGAGTTTGCGCGGCGTTGGTGATGGCTTCGACTTTTGAGAAACCTTGCTTCTGCAAACCGTTGGCGAACTCGGTGATTAAAATGCCGTTTTTGGCGACCAGTCCGACCAGGGTGATAAAGCCAATCTGCGCGTAGATATTAATGGTGGTGAGGCCAAAATAGGTGAACAGCAGCGCACCGGACAGCGCCAGCGGCACGGATCCCACCAGCACCACCAGCGAGGAACGAAAGCTGTTGAATTGAACCACCAGCACCAGATACACCGCGCACAGGGACATCAGCAACACGCTAAGCATGCTGTTGCCTTCTTTTCTGAGCTGGCGTGATTCACCGGCATAATCCACCGAATAATTGGCGGGCAGAATATTTTTAGCGGCCTGCTCAAAGGTTTGTAGCGCCTGATCCTTGGTCACGCCGGACACCACACCGGCATAAATGCGGAAGGATTTCTGCTGATTGAATTTTGCCAGCGAACGCGGCCCTGTTTCACGTTGCAAACTGGCAATGGAGCTGACCGGCACCAGCTCGCCAGAGGGTGTACGCAGGTGCAATTGCAGCAGTGTTTCCGGCTGACTTCGGGCGGCGTTCTCCACCATGGGGATCACTTCATAGGCCTTGCCGTTGGCGTTGAAGCGATTGACGTCCTGATCGGAAATCAGCGCGGCCAGCTGGCTGCTGACACTTTCCACATCCATGCCCAAATCGGCAATACGATCATGATTCAGATTAATGCGTACCTGTGGCATATCAACCTTGAGATCGGTATCCACGTAAAGGAATTGATTGGCCTCGTAACCCGCCCAAATCAGCTGCTGCGCAAAGCGCTCCATGTTTTCGTAGCTGTCGTTGGACTTGACGATAAACTCAACATCAAACTGTCCGGCGGTGGGCAACGGTGACCATAGAATCGGCAACACGCGCACGCCGGCAATGGTGCTGAGTTTGCCGTACACCTCGGGCTGCTTTTCCTGCACGCTAAAATCACGTTCGGAATAATCGACCAATTCCAGCCCACCAAAACCACTGTTGGGCGAGATAAGCTGCCAGATAGCATTCAAGCCTTCGGTATCGCTAACCAGCTCAACCACCTGCTCCATGTAACTGGTGGTGTAGCTCAGCGAGGCTTGGGGCGGTGCCTGCACCACCATGATAATGCCGCCCTGATCTTCAACCGGCGCAAGCTCATTGCTGGAATAGAGGTACAGGGGCACCATCAGCAGGGAGATAAACAAGGCCAACACCAGAATTTGTGCTTGCCAGCCCAGCAGGCCCGTCAGCAGACGGCCATAAAAGTCACGCAGCCGATCAAAGGCTTCATTCACCCTTCGCGTCATGGTGCTTTCCTTGCCCTTATCGGCACACACCCAGGCGCTCATAATCGGCGACAGGGTGACGGCGACAATGCCGGAAATAATCACCGCAATCGCCAGCGTAAAGGCAAATTCCTTGAACAGCGCGCCGGTTAAACCCGAGACAAAACCAATCGGCGCATACACCGCTGCCAGTGTGGCAGTCATGGCAATAATCGGCGACAGTAATTCACGCGAGCTTTCCAGTGCCGCCTGCAGGCGACCATGGCCTTCGCGCATGTGACGGGCGACATTCTCAACCACCACGATGGCGTCATCGACCACCAAGCCCACCGACAACACTACCGCCAGCACGGTGAGCAGGTTCATGGTGAACCCCATCGCCGCCATCGCGGCAATACTGCCGAGAATTGAAATCGGGATGGTCACCAGCGGCACCAACGCGGTGCGTATCGAACCCATCATCAACAGCACCACAAGGCCCACCAGCGAAACGGTTTCGAACAGGGTAATGAAGATTTCCGTGAGTGCGTTGCGCATGTAAACCGTGCCGTCATAGGCCATGTTCAGTTCCATGCCCTTGGGCAGCGCGGCGTTAATTTCCGCCATGCGCTCGTAAACCTGATCGCCAATGTCAATTTCATTGGCACCCGGCAACGGCCAAACGGCAACATACACGGTGCGGTCACGGTTGAGGCGAGCGTCATCCTGTTTACGATCTTCGCCCAGCTCAATGCGGGCGATATCGGACAGGCGAATTAGACTGCCTTCGCTTTCGCGCACAACCAATCGCTCAAACTCTGAAACGGTGGTGAGGGAGGCGTTGCTGAGCAGGTTAATGCGTTGCTGATTATTTTCGGTGCGCCCAATGGCGGCCACCACATTGTTGCCACGCAGGGCATTGAGCACATCATCGGCGGCCAGATTAAAGGCCGACATTTTACGCGGATCTATCCACACGCGCATGGCGGGGTTGCGCCCACCCTCAAGCGAAATACGCTGCACACCGTCGATTGAGGACAGCAGTGGATTCACTTCGCGTACAAGAAAATCAGTTAATTCGGCGCGTGACAGATGATCACTGAGCGCGCTCAGGTACATCACCGCATAGGGTCGGTCGGTGCGCTGCACCTGAATGGCTGGATCTTTGGCTGCAATAGGAAGGTCAGAGCGGATTTCGTTGAGACGCGCCGACAATTCGGCAAGCGCGTCGGTGCTGCTGACATTTAAATCCAGCCAGGCGGTGACGGTGCTGATGCCAGCGGTGGTGTTGGAATCGACATAATCCACCCCCGGAATGGTAGCGGCAACGCGCTCAATCGGCTCGCTGACAAAGCCCTGCACCACATCAGCGGAGGCACCGGGATAGGCGGTATTAATAATGATGGCGGCACTTTCAATTTTGGGGAATTGCAGTACCGAAATCTTAACGGCCGCGAGGGCTCCCAGCAGCAAAAAAGTCAGCGAGATAACAATCGCCAGAACGGGCCTCCGGACGAAGATATCCATTACTGCGCGACCTCGGTTGCCGCTGTTTTAGGCTCCGCTGGCATAGGCATTTGCAGGAACGTCAGCAAGCCATCGCTGAGTTTAAAGGAACCGGCCGACGCAATACGTTGGCCCATTTCAAGACCGCTTTCCACAATAATCAAATCGCGCTGCTGATCGCCCAGCGTGACAGGCTGGCGTTGCGCACGATAGGCAGGCTGCATGGCCGCTGTTTTATCGTCATTAAGCACGTACACATAAGGCCCTGCACTGCTGTACAAAATCGCAACAGCCGGAACCGCCAGTTTGCTTTGCGCCTCGGCAACAGGCACTTTTACGCTGACAATGGCATTGGCCAACAAACCCGACGCACCTCGTTTCACCTGCGCTCGATAGCGCAGGCTGCGTGACTCGGCTTTCATTACTGACTCACGCGCAATCACCGGTGCCGCAAGTGGTTGCCAACCCGCTGCATTAGCGCCTTCGGACAGCGGAGTAATCATTACGCTAACGTCCTCTGGCAGGGCTGCGTATATTTGCGGCAAACTGAAATCCACCCACAGAAAATCCTGCACGCCCACCAGCGTAGTGATGAGGCTGTTTTCCTCAAGATACTGGCCTGCGTCAAAGGCGTGTATGCCGGTAATGGCATCAAAGGGCGCGCGCAGGGTTTTCTTGGCGATGCTGGCCTCGATCATCGCCTTATCGGCAGTGGCTACCCTGAGTTCGGCTAGCGCTTTGTCATATTGATCCTGACTGACGGTTTTTGAATCGCGTAATTTTTTGATACGTTTCTGGGTGGATCGCGCCAACTCGGCACGGGCAATAGCCGATTGTAATTGCGCCTGTTCTTCGTTGATATTCAATTGCAGCAGCAGTTGTCCCTTTATAACCTGTGCGCCGGACGCAAAGTTGACCTCCGCCACAATGCCCGCCACCTCGTTGCGCAGCTCAACCTGTTGTGGGGCGACTATCTTGCCTAACACGCTGACGACCGGCTGATAGTCGATAGCTTCAACCTCTGCGGCAGCAACCGTTTCGGAATATTCCGGCGCGCTGGCAGCGGCCTGTTCGGCAGCACGGTTGTCCAGCACCTTGTAACCAATCAACACAGCCGCAATCGCAACGCATGCCAACAGGGTTAAAATCCATTTTTTGATCATAACGCGTTCTCTTTAGCCAGTATTTGGCTCATCGGGATATCTAGTTGCACAGCACGTGACATTAGCGCAGACCTTCCTGCTCGAGCAGCCGGCACAAATTGTTGATGCCCTGCTCAGTAAGTGGTTGTCGCCATTGGTAGGAATTCAGTAAACGTTGAACTGTTTTAGTAAAAGGGTCATCAACCGCTAACGGGAAAGGCAACACAGCCAGTTCGCCAACCAGTCCACGCGCATTACGCTGAAAGGCCACCTGAAAAAAGCCCACATTCATTGACCAGATGGCCACCAGAATCTCCGCCACCAGCACTTCTCGATCGTGACCGTCCAACGCCAGTTCACCGGAATCAATAGCCGCTGAAATAGCATCGTTGAAGAGTTGCTCCAGCGGCTCCTCGACACGCACCATTTTCTCAATCCAACCGTTAGACGCGCGCTTTAACACCGCTTCATTACCGATCAGCATTTCCAGGTGGGAGTCAAAGGGGTAGAGCTTGTATTTATCGGGCGTCATCAAACCAATGCCCAGCAGCTTCTCCGGCATGGTCAGCGGCAACGCCAAAAAACGCTCAAACACCTGCCGCAGGTTTTTAAACATATTGGTCGCCAGCGCAATCAATACATCTTCTTTGCTTTGTATATGTTTATAGATAGAACCCATCGATAGCCCTGCACCTTTGGCAATCGATGACATGGTAAAATCCATCAGGGATGTTTCTGCAATGCACTGAGCGGCTGCAGTGAGGATTTTTTCTTCCTGTTGCAGCGGAGTAAACTTGGGAGCAGGCGCCATAACAATCCAGTAATACTATTCGAACGAGATTCGAATAGTATTACCTGCGCCATTTTTTATCAATAATCCATGGCATTCATCTCAATCTGGATCATCGACAAGCGGTGTTATCAGCGCTTATTTCCGGGTAATAGGACAGCAATTAAAACCAATCACTTTATAAAGCGGGCAAAAACCCACCCGCCCGATCAGCCCCCACAACGTTTGCGGACCAACAAAGGTCAAACTCAACAGAATTAAACCCACAACAACACGAATGGATCGATCAACAACACCTTCGTTTTTCATCTCTTTCTCCTGATAGTTAAGGCACTAACAGCAGCATGACAAAAGGGCAGCTAAGGTTCTGTGACTTAGTCACTCAGCACAAAACTAAATCAAATCGTGCAGGGTTTGGCGGTTGAGTAGTTCGATAAAACTACGCCCCAAGCTAATCCAGCCTTCGGACTCAAAACGTTTTAATCGGAGTAGTCGTTACTCTCAGACTTCAAGCAGGCAGGATTTTATATCTGTCTCCAATGACCTCCAACTTTCAGGATTAGAACCAATTACCTCGATACGGCTATCCGGTGACTCATCCAGCGCCATCACACTCAGCACACCATCCACCTGATTAAAGGCAAAGATGCCGTTATTGGTAATAAACACCGCCTTCAAACGCTCTGCATCGACACCCATCAGATGCGAATAGAGCAGATCGTAATCAAACACAAAACGGCTATCGAACAACCAGCCGCTGCTGGCAAATTCACCGCGTTTGTTATCAATTCGCAACACACCACTTTCCGGTATTTCCGGTTGCGGTGGCAACATTGATGCATCGGCATTTCCAGGCATCGTGTGTTGATGCAGATGACCGTTAAAGCCATTAACTGCTGCCAACCACTCTAACGATAATTGACCCTGTTCAACCTGATATAGAGGTGTGTTTTGCATTTCCGGCTTACTGGCTAAATAGCCTTGCAGTTGCGATAGGTCCTGCTCGCCATAGACATCTGTCTTGTTCGCCACCACCACATCGGCAATCGCTAACTGTTGATTAAAGGTATCGTTACTGGTGTAACGCTGATCACTGATTTTGCGCGCATCCACCAGCGTGATAGTGGCGCGCAAATCCAGCACACCTTTATAATTATCGCCCGATAACACAGCCATCACTTCTTTGGGGTGGCCCAGCCCGGTGGGCTCAATCAACAGGCGATCAGGTTTGGCTTTGGCCAGCAACATAGTCAGCGCCATTTGCATTGGCAAACCTGCCGTGCAGCACATGCAGCCGCCCGGCACTTCGCGAATAAAAACATCCTGCTGCTCGGCATTATTTCCAGTAATCAGACTGCCATCAATACCCACCTCACCAAACTCATTAACCAGCACCGCCCAGCGCTCGCCCTCAGGTTTACGCTTGAGCAAATGCTGAATGGCGGTTGTTTTGCCGACGCCCAGAAAGCCGGTAATGATATTGGTGGGGATATTTTCAATCATGTTATCGTCATCAAGTGTAGAAAAACGGCTATTGTAGCTCAATACGCGAACGTTCAGGGCTCAATGTTTTGCCGTCCTGATGGGAACGAACAACCCACTGGGCATCCAGCTCTTGTACGGCGGGAAACGGCTTGAACAATGTCACATCAATGGCCGCCAGCGCTTCCGGTTGTTGGCAACCGGACAGATATTTTGCCTCGACACCTGAGTGTTCAGCTTCTGGCTCTTTATGTGCCTCATTATGCTCGTCGTGCGCCATATCAATATCAGCCGTTACCCGCTGACATTTTCCGCCTCGAAAATCGAACAATTCATTTGCTACGGCCAACCGCTGATGAGTTTTCTTAACTTGCTGATGCCGCTCTTCACTGTGTACCGCATGCTCAAAACCAAGCAGGTTTATCGTCGGGGATTCCAGCTCTATTAACAGCTCCTCACCTTCCAGCACAATAAATAGACTGGCCAAACCATACACGTGAGATTCCTGCACATGATGATTCTCGGCGTGATCGTCAGCCATCGCCGGACTAGCAATAAAGACGGCACCGGCCAAGCCAAGTGTTGCGGCAACGGATAGCCAGCTCAAACCTCTAAATTTGATCATACCACCTCAAACATAAGTAACGTTATAATATTGCATTATGTTCAAAATCAAGGCTCAGCAAACTTTTCTTGATATCCCCTGCGGGCAGAGTAAAGATAAGCCTTTCGCGGGCAAGCCTTAATCAGGTAATGCTTTTGCTTAAACGGTTATTCAACCCGGCCAAACTTCACGCAAAGGAGAGATTAGCAATGGGGAATCGTGTATCTGTACTTGAGAGCCGTCACCTAGCGCTGGGCGCAACGCTGGCTGACTGGAATGACATGGCTGTCGCCTGGACCTATGATGCCGACCCTGATGGTGAAGCCGATGCCACGCGTACCGCGGCCGGCCTCATTGATTTGTCAGCATTACGTCGTGTGCATATCAAGGGCCCCGACGCCTTTGCCGCCGTAGACTATCTGTTACCTCGCAATATGGATGTGATCTATCCGGGCAAATCTGGTTACTCCACGGTGCTAACCGATGACGGCGGTGTCGCCGATGATGTCATTGTTTATCGTCTGGCAGACGATCACTTCATGCTCGCTTATGGTACCGGCGAAACAGTTCCGGCGTTAATTAAAGCCGTGGCGGGCAAAAACCTTAGTGTCGATTACGACGATGACACCCACATCATTGCGTTACAGGGCCCCATCGCGCACACCCTGCTTGATGCCAATTCTCCGGATGACGTCGACAGTCTGAAATTCTTCCACCAGATCGAAACCACCCTCTTCGACAAAGCCTGCATTGTTTCGCGCACCGGCTTTACCGGTGAGCGTGGCTATGAAATATTCGCCAAAGCCGGTGTGGTGGGCGAGCTGTGGGACGCCATTCTGGAAGCGGGTGCCGATCGGGGCGTTAAGCCATTATCCTTCGTGGGCCTAAATACTCTGCGTATTGAATCAGCACTGCTGTTCCACCCCTTCGACGTGTCTGAAAACCAAACACCCTGGGAAGCGGGCCTGGGCTGGTCGATCGGCAAAGCGAAAAATGCTTATATCGGCAAAGCCGCCTGCGAAGCTGCACAGGGCAAAGAGCGTATGGTCTTTGCTGGCATCGTTGCTGATGCCGACGTTGCGATTGGCGAACCCATTGCCGGTGGCGAGCGTATTCACCTAGACGGTGAAATGGTCGGCTATGCAACCGCAGCACTGTACTCAACGCGCCTGCAACAATCCATTGCGCTGTGTTACCTCAAACCCGAAGCCGCGGCTGAAGGCACTCAAGTTGAAGTGCGCGGCGCGATTAATTGCTCGGCAACCGTTTGCTCTCTGCCCTTCTACGACAAAGAGAAATTAAAACCTCGCGGGCTGGCTTAACAAACCATTTCCCGAAGTACAAAAAAGGGGCCAAAAGGCCCCTTTTTTTATTGCTCAGGTTTCGCCTCTGCCTATCCGTTTACTAGCAGGCAGTTAAAAACGTTTTCGAGGCAGGAGCTACAAGGCAAAATCAGACGAACCAGCGCAGTTTATAGATAATAAATGAGCATTTTGAGTCTGATTTTAACGCCGTAGCAGCCACGCAGATAGTTTTTAGCCTCCTGCTAAGACTGCACCTGATGCATGTGCACATCTTGCTGAGGGTAAGGAATGCTAACGCCCTGCGCGTCAAAGGCCTTTTTAACCGCTTCCTGCATATCAAAGTACACACCCCAATAATCAGCGGCATTCACCCAAATACGCAAAGTAAAGTTCACCGAGCTATCAGCCAGCTCAGACAACAATAACGCTGAAGTAGGATCTTTTAATACCCGGCTATCGGCATCAATCAGGCCTTGCAGGATAGCTTTTGCTTTGTCGATATCATCATCATAACCAATACCAAACACCATATCGCAACGACGTGTTGCCTCCGTCGAATAGTTAACAATACTGCCGTTAGCCACCGGGCCGTTGGGGATGATAATGGTCTTGTTATCCGGCGTTTTCAGCACAGTGGTGAAAATCTGGATCGAATTAACGGTACCGGTATGGCCCTGCGTTTCAATCACATCACCGACCTTGTAAGGTTTGAACAACAGCAGCAATACACCACCGGCAAAGTTCGACAGACTGCCCTGCAATGCCAGACCAATCGCCAGGCCTGCGGCACCTAATACGGCAATAAAGGAGGTTGTTTGTATACCCACCATCGACGCCACGGAGATCAGCAGCAGCGCCTTCAAAATCACACTGAGCAAGCTATCAAGGAAACTTTTCAGAGTCGGCTCAACGTCTTTCTTGGTCAACGCCCGGTCCATCAAACCGATCACACGTTTAATAATCCAGAAACCAACAATCAGAACAACAATCGCCAGCACTAATTGAGGGCCATACAGCAATATCATGTTAATAATGGTTTCAGAGTGCTCTTCTACAAATTCCATCTCTCAACTCCTAAGAAGGGGGGTATTATTATTTTTATGAAAGCCCCAAGTGTATCCCCCAACTTTTGAGGCCTGCAATCATTACAATGTAACGGGTTCCTCATCCTGGCCCAGCGAAAGCTTGCGCTCCACTTCCACGCGATCAACCTTCTGGAAGCCACGCGGTAATTTATTACCCCGCCGGCCACGCTCACCACGATACTGCTCAAGTTCGGAAAATTTCACCTTGATGTAGCGCTTACCGGCATGCACCACCAGTAAATCACGCTCACTCAGCAGTGCCATGCCCACCACAAATTCCTCGCGATCAATCACACGCTTGGGTGGGATTTGAACAATCTTATTGCCCTTACCCTTTGTTAATTGAGGCAATTCATTGACCGGGAATACCAGCAGGCGCCCTTCGTTGCTCACCACCGCCAACCATTCGCGATCAAGATCGTAAATGGGTAACGGTGTCATCACCCGTGCACCCTTGGGAATACTGATCGCCGCTTTGCCCGCCTTGTTTTTAGTGACCATATCCTCAAGCTGAGTCACAAAACCATACCCGGCATCGGTCGCCATCAACAGTTTTTGTCCAGGCACGCCCACCGCCAAGCCTTCCACTTTGGCACCGCTAGGCATATTCACTCGACCACTGAGCGGCTCGCCCTGACCTCGTGCGGAGGGCAGCGTGTGAGCCGGAATGGTATAGGCCCGCCCGGAGGAATCGAGGAAAATCACATTCTGATTACTGCGCCCACGTGCCTCGGCGTAAAAACCGTCGCCAGACTTAAAGGACATACTGGTCGGATCAATATCGTGGCCTTTGGCGGCACGTATCCAGCCCTGTTCGGACAACACTACCGTGACCGGCTCGGAGGTCAGCAAGTCGGTTTCGCTGTAAGCCTGTGCTTCACCTCGCGCCACAATCGGCGAACGACGGTCATCGCCATACTCTTCAGCGTCGGCGATGATTTCCTTTTTAATCAGCGTTTTCATGCGCGCTGCTGAACCCAGGATTTTTTCAAGCTTCAAGCGTTCGGCATCCAGGTCAGCCTGCTCGCCGCGAATTTTAACTTCTTCCAGCTTAGCTAAATGACGTAATTTTAAATCCAGAATCGCTTCCGCCTGAATCGACGACAAAGCAAACCGCGTCATCAATTCCTGCTTGGGCTCTTCTTCGTGACGAATGATGTGAATCACTTCATCGATATTCAGGAAGGCAATCAACAAACCATCAAGGATATGCAGGCGATCCATCACCAGATCGAGACGATGTTGCAAACGACGTCGCACCACTTCGGTACGGTATACCAACCACTCCTGCAACACTTCCAGCAGGTTACGTACCCGTGGCTTGCCATCCAGACCAATCATGTTCAGGTTGACGCGGTAGGTGCGTTCCAGATCGGTGCTGGCATATAAGTGCCCCAGCAGCTGCTCAACATCAACTCGATTGGAACGAGGCGTAATCACCAGACGCGTCGGATTTTCATGATCCGATTCATCACGCAAATCAGCCACAGTAGGCAGTTTTTTCGCCTGCATCTGCGCGGCAATTTGCTCCAGCACCTTGGCACCGGAGACCTGATGCGGTAGCGCAGTAATAATGATATCGCCATTTTCTTCAAGATGAGTCGCACGCATACGCAGGCCACCACGCCCGGTTTCGTACATTTTCAGAATATCGGCGCGCGGGGTAATAATTTCCGCCGAGGTTGGATAATCCGGTCCCTGAATCTGTTCACAGATTTCCGCCAGCGTAGTGCCCGGGTTATCCAGCAACTGGATACAAGCGCCCGCCACTTCACGTAGATTATGCGGAGGAACATCGGTTGCCATGCCCACGGCAATACCGGTACCGCCATTAAGCAACACATTGGGCAGCCGCGCGGGCAGTACTTTAGGCTCTTTCAAAGTGCCGTCGAAGTTCATGCTCCAGTCAACCGTGCCCTGCCCCAATTCGGACAGCAACACCTGCGCATAGGGCGACAGCTTCGCTTCGGTATAACGCATGGCCGCGAATGATTTCGGATCATCGGCCGAACCCCAGTTACCCTGACCATCCACCAACGGATAGCGATAGGAGAACGGCTGCGCCATCAACACCATCGCCTCATAGCAGGCGCTGTCACCGTGCGGGTGGAACTTACCCAGCACATCACCGACGGTACGCGCCGACTTTTTATGCTTGGCGGTGGACTTCAAGCCCAGCTCGGACATGGCGTAAATAATACGCCGCTGTACCGGTTTCAGGCCATCGCCAACATGTGGCAAGGCGCGATCCAGAATCACGTACATGGAGTAATTCAGGTACGCGTCTTCCGTGTATTGCTTCAACGGGAGGTGTTCAATGCCCTCGTCGGAAATCTCAATGACGTCATCGGTCATAGTTTTTACCAGTATTGTTGTTCAGGTATAAAAATATTTATGTCATTCCGAGCGTAGCGAGGAATCTTATCTTCCGTAAAGATTGCTCCCGAGGGTCGAAATGACAGTTGTTTGTTGTGGTGGACTAGGTTTCCAGACTCACCAAATTACCGCTTTCCTCAAGCCACTTTTTACGGTCCTGAGAGCGCTTTTTAGCCAGCAGTTTGTCCATCACTTCGTGGGTACCATCACCGGCTTCCAGTGTCAGGCGCACTAGGCGACGAGTATCGGGCGTCATGGTGGTTTCGCGCAGTTGCATCGGGTTCATTTCTCCCAAGCCTTTAAAGCGCTGTACGTTAACCTTGCCCCTTTTCTTCTCGGCGGCGATACGGTCCAGCACACCCTGCTTTTCATATTCACTGAGCGCGTAATAAACCTCTTTGCCGATATCGATGCGGAACAGCGGCGGCATCGCCACAAACACATGACCCGCCATGACCATCGGTTTAAAGTGACGCACAAAAAGGGCGCACAACAATGTAGCGATGTGCAGACCATCGGAGTCGGCATCGGCGAGAATACAAATCTTGCCGTAACGCAGCCCGTTCAGCTCATCGGAGCCGGGATCAACACCCAGTGCTACGGAAATGTCGTGTACCTCTTGGGAAGCGAGAATCTCGTTGGAATCCACTTCCCAGGTGTTCAGAATCTTACCGCGCAACGGCAGAATCGCCTGAAACACTCGGTCTCTCGCCTGTTTGGCAGAACCGCCCGCCGAATCACCCTCCACCAGAAATAGCTCGGTCAGACTGACATCCTGACTGCTGCAATCGGATAATTTACCCGGCAAGGCTGGCCCTGACGTGACCTTTTTACGCACCACTTTTTTACTGGCACGCAACCGGCGCTGAGCGTTATTGATGGCCATATCGGCTAATAAATCAGCAGACTCGGTATTGCTGTTTAGCCACAGACTGAAGGCATCCTTCACCACTCCCGATACAAAGGGTGCGCACTGGCGCGAGGATAGGCGTTCTTTGGTTTGCCCGGAAAACTGCGGATCACTCATTTTAATCGATAAAATATACGCGCAACGATCCCATAAATCTTCCGCTGATAGCTTCACGCCACGCGGCAGTAAATTACGGAATTCACAAAATTCACGCAGCGCGTCAATCATGCCGGAGCGGAAACCATTCACATGGGTACCGCCCTGCGCGGTGGGAATCAAATTCACATAGCTTTCGGTAATCAGCTCGCCGCCTTCGGGCAACCACTGCACCGCCCATTCTGCTGCCTCTTCGGTACCGGTCATGGTGCCGGTAAAGGGCTCATTGGGAATAACTTCAAAGCCGCGCGTCGCCTGCGTCAGGTAATCCTGTAGACCATCCTCATAACACCAGGATTCACGCTCGCCGTTGTTATGATCAATAAAATTAACTTCCAGACCCGGGCACAAAACGGCCTTGGCGCGCAGCGTGTGTTTGAGGCGCGACACGGAAAATTTCGGCGAATCAAAATATTTGGCTTCCGGCCAGAAATGCACCAGGGTGCCGGTATTGCGCTTTCCGACGGTATCAATTTCATGCAACTCTTCGGTTTTATCACCACTGGCAAAACCAATACGGTACTTTTTACCATCGCGTTTGATTTCCACGCTAAGGCGATAGGACAGCGCATTTACCACTGACACACCGACACCGTGCAAACCACCGGAGAACTGATAGTTCTCATTGGAGAATTTACCACCTGCATGCAGACGCGTCAGGATCAGTTCGACACCGCTGACACCTTCTTCGGGGTGAATATCCACCGGCATGCCACGACCGTCATCGGACACCGACAGTGAACCATCATTATGTAACTCGACATCAACACGCTTAGCAAACCCCGCCATCGCCTCATCAATACTGTTATCGATGACTTCCTGCGCCAAATGGTTTGGCCGCGTGGTTTCCGTGTACATGCCCGGACGGCGTTTAACCGGATCAAGTCCGCTCAGAACTTCAATGGAGTCCGCGTTGTAGGTACCTGTACTCATAACTGTAGAAAACTCTCAGGTTAACTTGGGGGTGTGGCTGCTCTAATCTGTACTATCCGCAATTAGCCCTGCAAATTGCAAAATTCGCGGCACCACTTTGTCAAAATCGTCATAACCGTGCGAACCGCCCTGCTCGATAACCAACTGCGTATCGCTGTATTTTTCAGCAGCATCTCGATAATCCAGCGTTTCATCGGCCGTTTGCAATAACACCAGATAAGACTGCGGCTGGCTAAGCTGTTTTGCCTCCATATCCAGCAGTTGCTGCATATATTCGGGCTTCATTTCGTACTCGGCGTCGGTGTGATAATTACGATTAATGCCCAGGTAATGTTTCAGCAACCGGTAAGGGTAAACCGCCGGATTAATCAACACTGCCCGCAGCCCGTATTGCTCGGCCAGGCTGGTAGCATAGTAGCCCCCAAGCGAGCTGCCAATCAAGGTGATATCGGCATTGCGTTGATGTGTTTCAATGATTTTCTGCACCTGCGCCAACGCCGCCGCCGGGCAAACATCCAGTTCCGGCAGCAGATACTGATCAACACAACTGCGCTGGTCTAAATAATCGCTAAGATAACGCGCTTTAAAGGAGGAGGGAGAGCTGTTAAATCCGTGCAGATAAATCAGTAAAGCTGGCTTTGTTTCAAACGTCGGCAAGACTTACTTCCTCAACAACATGCCCGTGTCGCAAGCAGTAACGCAGCCATTCGCCCAGATATAAATTACGCTGCACTTTCTCGTCAATATGCAACATCTGTTCGTTGGGGTAACGGTAAATACCGCGCAGTTGGCGCATATGTTCGGCATTGACCACTTCAGCCATGCTGGCGTCATGATAAAGCCGTACCGCCATGCTGGGCAGGTGCAACCAGTCACAGCTGGCGGCGCACTGGGAGATACGCACGCTGGAGGTATAACGAAAATTCTCCATTACCTCGAACAACACCGTAACCGTCTGCCCGCCGGGATAAGTCACCGATAATTTACGGCTACCCGTTTCAGGCAACAGTTTTAACAGGCGCGCGTAGTTTGCCTCACATTCAGCCATCATGCCTGTGACATCGGGCACATACCGTACTTCGCTTACCGCCATTTTCTCACCGTCTGAGCACCGCCCTTAAAAACTTTAACCATGCCACCGTTTACGCAGGTCATCTCTGTTTAATTGTAGCCACTGCATGGCAATCGTGCTGGTCGCATCACGAATAATTCCTGCGGCCAAAGCCTGCAAAGCCATCTCATATGACACCACTCTAACACAGATATTTTCATGTTCTTCAACTAGCCCGTGCACACCTCCGGTGCCGGAAGAATCCACCTTGCCACAAAACAGCGTGACATTTTCATTGCTACCGCCGGGGCTGTTCCAGACCTGCGTTACCCGCTCCAGCGCCATCACCTCACAGCCCGCCTCTTCCAAAGATTCACGGCGCGCCACCTCTTCTAGCAACTCGCCCGGTTCAACAATGCCCGCCACCATTTCCAGCAGCCAGGGGCCGTGCTGATCGTCCAGCGCGCCGACACGAAACTGTTCAATCAATACCACAGCATCGCGCGCTGGATCATATAACAGCACCATTACGGCTTGATCTCGCACCAGCAGTTCACGCTGGAAAGTTTCGCTCCAGCCGCCTTCAAAAAGCCGGTGTTTGACCTGTACTTGCTGTAACTGCATAAAACCCTGATAGACCGTTTCACGGCTCACTTGCACATCATCAACTGTAAACCCCGCGCAACAGGTCGTTTTCACTTCCTGCTCGGCAATCCACTGTTGCATCAGCTGCTTCACTTCTTCGCGGGTTTGCCTGAAGGGTGCCAGCGTCTCACCCCCACTCACCTCCACTTTGGCCGGATCAGCCAAGCCCCAGTGCAACCGCTTAACCTCTTCGGGAATATCTGGACAATATTGATCGGCATGATCACACAGCGTAATTACCCAATCGGTCTGTTCAATCCGCTGTCCATCCAGTAAATCGGATGTCTGTATGCTGATATCAACACCCTCTTCCCGCATCACCTGTACAGCGCTGGAGTTCAAGCCATGGGTTTCCAGTCCGGCTGAAGCCACTTGCACGTCAAACTGTTCAGCCAGTGTCGATTGCTGTAACAGAAACCGTGCCCACCCCTCGGCAATTTGTGAACGACAGGCATTGCCAGTACATACAAACAACAACGACAATCGCGGTTTTCCAGCTCTACTCACCGGGCAACTCCAATAGAATTAAAGAATCATTATGGCCAATGCCGGACCAGGCTGCTGCATTAAATCGGTTTTTTTTAACCTGCTATTGGGGCGCCATGACTGCTACCCTATAATCGAGAGATACAACACGATTCATCAATCCGAGCTTGTTATGAAATCACTGCGATCAGGTCTCAGCGCCGCCATTTTTCTTACCCTGTTAAGTGCTCCTTTGCAGGCTGCCAATCTGGTCGATATTTACCAGCAAGCCGCCGATAATGACCCTGTAATTTTAGCCGCTCGCGCCCAACAACAGGCCGACGCAGAAGTTGTGCCGCAAAGCCGTTCCGCCTTACTGCCCAATATTTCGTTAAACGCCAATACCAAAACCACCGATCGCGAAATCAACGGTGGTTCCAGCCCGGTTGATGAACGTTTCAACTCCAACGGTTATGGTGCGCAACTGACGCAGCCGCTGTTTCGAGCCGATCGCTGGTTCACATTAAACGCCGCTAAAGCGACCAAAAAACAAGCCGACGCACTGCTGCAAGATGCGCAACAGGAGTTAATTCTGCGTGTGGCGACCGCCTATTTCAATATTCTGCGTGCCGAGGACAACCTCACCGCCGCCGTTGCCCGCGAATCCGCCTTCGGACAACAGCTGGAGCAGGCTAACGAGCGTTTTAAAGTAGGTCTGATCGCCGCCACCGACGTCTATGAAGCTCAGGCCGGTTTTGACCTTGCCAAGGTGGAGCGCATTTCCAGCCTGGAGGCGCGGCATAACAGTGTGACCGTACTGCAAAGTCTGACCAACCAAAGCTATGAATCTGTAGATCAACTCGATAAAAGCATGCCAGTCACGAGCCCCACACCCTCCGCGTTAGCAGACTGGGTTGAACTGGCGCTCGCCAACAACCTGCAATTACTGGCGACTAAACATCAGCTGGATGCCAGCAAACAGGCCATGCACGCGGAAAAATCCGGCCACCTGCCCACGATTGATGCCAAAGCCAGTTATTCTCATGCCGAAGATGGCGGCACCTCGTTTCTGGGTAATGAGTCCGACACCCAAGTCTTTGCGCTGGAATTAACCCTGCCGCTGTTTGAAGGCGGCAACCGCAGCTCCAAGGTGCGCGAAGCCCGTTATCGTCATGAAAAATTCCGTCAGGATTACCAAAATAGCTATCGCCAAACCCGCGAACAGATTCAAACCCAGCATCGTACCGTCACCACCGATGTACTACGGGTTAAAGCCAGACAAGCGGCGTTGAAATCCAGCGAAGCAGCACTGGAGGCCACCGAAGGGGGTTATGAGGTCGGCACACGTAATATCGTTGATGTCTTGCAGGCGCAAAACAACAGCTTTGATGCCCACCGCAACTACTCAAACGCACTCTATGATTACCTTGTTAACTTACTGACACTCAAGCGAGTGGCAGGCAATTTAACTACAGAAGACTTAGCTGCTATTAACCAATGGCTGGTTGCTGACAAGTCCGAGGTTAAGACGGAGTCATGACTACTCAAAAAATTTAGTCCACCAGGTATTTCTGGACCAACTCAAATAACCGCTGCTGCGCGCCACGGTTATTTTCAACCACTGAGCGAGCCGCCTCACCCACCTGCTGACACGACTCAGGCTGATCAAACCATTGATTGACGTGATTCGCTAACTGCCGAGAGTTTTCGACCAGCCGCATGCCGTCGGCGGTCAACAACAGCTGACTAATATCTGTAAAATTGAACACATGTGGCCCCGATAGAATCGGCATACCTAGCGCCGCTGGCTCCAGATAATTATGCCCTCCGCTGGCCACCAATGAGCCTCCCACAAAGGCGACATCGGAGGCGGCAAATAACAACATCATTTCGCCCATGGTATCGCCAACCAGAATTTGAGTTGCCGATGTCACTGGCTCGGCCTTGCTACGCAAAGCACACTCAAAACCCTGCGTTCGACACAGCGCGGCCACATCGCCAAAGCGTTCCGGGTGGCGCGGCACCAGCACCAACAAAGCATTGGAGTGCTGTTTTAATATCTCAGCAAAAGCTTCTAACACCTGCTCGTCTTCACCCTGATGGGTGCTGGCGGCGATTAATACCGGGCGTTGCTCACCCCATTGATTTCGCAGTTTTTTACCCGCACCCACCAATTCATCAGCCACCTGAATATCAAATTTGACACTGCCGGTAATATGCAGTTTTTGCGGTGCCAGCCCCAGCGTCACAAAACGTTGCCCGTCATCTTCGCCCTGTGCGGCAATGGCGCTGACTTTGCTTAGCATCTCGTTGCTAAGTTTCGGGAAACGGCCATAACCACGAGCAGAGCGCTCGGAGAGTCGGGCATTAGCAATCAGCACTGGAACTTGCTGGCGCGTACAACAATGCACCAAGTTTGGCCACAGTTCTGTTTCCATCACCAGCGCCATGCAGGGTTTTACGCGACGCAGAAAACGCTTAACCGCGCCGGGCGTATCGTAGGGCACATAAACATGAAAGACGGAATCACCAAACAGCGCTTTAACACGCTCCGAACCCGTGGGGGTCATGGTGGTGATGGTGATGGGTAAATCTGGATAGGCTTGCTGAATTTGCTTGATCAACGGCGCAGCGGCGATGGTTTCACCCACCGACACCGAGTGCACCCACAAGCCATTGCTTTGAACTGGCGCTTTGAAAAAGCCCATTCGCTCAGCCCAGCGTTTGCGATACAAAGGAGCCTTTCTTGAACGCCACAGCAAGCGCGCGAAAACCACGGGCAGCAGCAGCGTGTACAGCAGCGTGTAGCTGAAGCGATTCATTTAACCCCTTTACACGGATTCGAGCGGGGCGCTCTAATCGCGATCTTTAATTTTTTCTACGATTGCGGTGGTGGAGACTTCATCAAGAAAACTCAACACCTTCACTTCGCCGCCAGCTGCCAGCACTTGATCAGCACCAACAATTTCTTCGATGCTGTAGTCACCGCCTTTTACCAGCACATCCGGCTGCACCTGGCGTAATAATTCTTCGGGTGTATCTTCCCCAAAGCTCACCACCCAGTCCACGGCTTCAAGTCCGGCCAGCACTGTCATGCGGCGGTCCACCGGATTAATCGGCCGCCCCGGTCCTTTCAGGCGTGATACAGATTCATCATTATTAACACCAACGATTAAACGATCACCTAAGGCGCCAGCTTCAGCTAAATAACCAATGTGGCCAGCGTGAATAATATCGAAGCAACCGTTGGTGAAAACGACTTTTTCACCGTGGGCGCGGGCATCTTCAATTGCCATCACCAGCTGATCAACACTCATCACACCGCGCTCGGAACCTTGTTCACGTTGAATGGCGCGACGTAATTCCGGTGCACTGACAGTTGCCGTACCCAGCTTGGCAACCACCAATCCTGCCGCCAGATTGGCCAGCGCCACCGCCTGCGGCAAATCACCACCGGCGGCCAATGTTGTTGCCAGCACCGAAATCACCGTATCACCGGCACCGGTCACGTCATACACTTCTCGCGCACGGGCTGGCAAATGCAGCTCAGGCTCACCATCACGCAGCAGGGTCATGCCGTGTTCGCTACGCGTTACCAGCAGTGCATCCAGTTTCAATTCACGCAGTAAAGCAATACCGCGATCCACCAACTGCTGTTCTGTTTCGCAGTGGCCGACCACCGCTTCAAATTCTTTCAAATTCGGCGTAATCAGTGTCGCGCCGCGATATTTACTGAAATCAGAACCTTTCGGATCAACCAGTACCGGCACACCGGCAGCACGTGCCAGCGAAATGAGTTTTTGCGGTTCCTGCAAAGCACCCTTGCCGTAATCCGACAAAATCACTGCACCGGCATTTGCCAGCTGACCTTTCAGGCGCGCCGGAAACTCTTCCACGTCGGCAGCCACAAAACCCTCTTCAAAATCCAAACGGATCAGCTGCTGGTTCTGACTGATGATGCGTAATTTGGTAATGGTTGGTCGCTCAGCCGAGACTTGGAAATCACAATCAACACCCACGGCATTCAGGCTGGTTTGCAATGTCCGTGCATGCTCGTCATCACCGGTCGCACCAATCAGTGCTGCTTTTGCACCCAGCGCGGCGATGTTCAAGGCTACGTTGGCCGCGCCGCCTGGACGCTCGTCGTCATGTTTGATATTAACAACAGGAACCGGCGCTTCGGGGGAGATGCGCGACGTGCTGCCATGCCAGTAGCGATCCAGCATAACGTCCCCAGCTACGAGTACTTGCGCCTGATTAAAACGGGGCATATCCAGTTTCATGATAAGCAGTCCTGTTGTTTTTTTCTTATTCTTCTAATGGAGTAGCTGTCTCAGCGATGTCATCATCACTGAACTGCATGTTGTGTAATTGTGCGTAGGTCTCGCCCTTGGCCAGCAACTCGGCATGAGAGCCCACTTCGACAATCGAGCCCTTATCCATCACCACAATTTTATCGGCATTTTCAATGGTGGACAGTCGGTGAGCAATCACCAATGTAGTACGACCATGCATGACTTTATTCAGAGCCTGCTGAATATAACGTTCGGATTCAGTATCCAGCGCCGAGGTTGCCTCATCCAGAATCAGCAGCGGCGCATCCTTAAGAATCGCTCGCGCCAAGGCCAATCGTTGGCGCTGGCCACCCGATAGCATGACGCCGTCTTCGCCCACCGGGGTCGCCAAACCAGCCGGTAGCTCGTCAATAAACTCCATGGCATGGGCCGCGGTCGCCGCCGCTTTAATTTCATCGAGTGATGCACCCGCTAAATCGCCGTAGGCAATATTGTGGGCAATGCTGTCCTGAAACAGCACAATCTTCTGATTCACAATCGCGACCTGGCGACGCAGGTCAGCCAGTTTATAATTTTCTACCGCCACACCATCCAGTTTAATTTCACCACTGGAACTATTAATGAAACGCGGCAATAGACTGACCAGCGTGGTTTTACCGCTACCTGAGCGCCCCACAAAGGCAACCGTTTCACCGGCCTCAATAGTTAAATTAATATTGCTGAGCGCAGGCTGTTTGGCGTTTGGATAACTGAAACTGACATCATTCAGCTCCAGCCGCCCTTTGGCACGTTCGAGTGAGACCGTGCCGCTATCAACTTCAGGCGCTTCATCCATCATCGCAAAAATGCTTTGCGATGCCGCTACACCCTTCTGAATTTCAGCATTAATGCCGGTCAACTGCCGTAATGGTTTAGCGATCATGCCCGCCGCCGCCAGATAAGAAAGGAAGGTACCAACATCCAGATCACCACGCAGGCCGGTGCTTAATCCAATCCACAACACCACCGCCACCGCCATAAAAGTCAGCACTTGAATAAAGGGGGTGCTGATTTCGTTAACGCGGGCCAATTTCAAACTTTGTTTGAGGGTGTTTTCGCTGGCATCACGCAGGCGTTTGCGTTCGTACCGAGCACCACCAAAGGCGCGCACCACTTCAAAGCCTTTAAAGGTTTCTGAGGCAATGTGAGTCACACCACCCATGGAGTTTTGAATACGTCGACTGTATTTACGAAACAGTTTAGTGGTAATGCTGACCACCGCACCAATCACCGGCCCCACCACCAGAAATACCAGCGACAGTTTCCAGTTCAAATAAAACAGGTAGCTGAGCAGCGCAACGACGGTCAGGCCTTCACGGAAGATGGTTTTTAACGCTTCCGTGGTCGCGCCAGTGACCTGTTCGATATTAAAGGTCAACGTCGAGATTAAATGCCCCGAGGCATGACGACTGAAAAATGCCCCCGGCAAGCTAATTAAATGATTAAACAGATGCTGGCGCAGGTTATTAATCAGATTGGAGCCCACAAAAATCAGGTAATAGCTACCCAGATAGGAGCCGAAACCACGCAGCGCGACAATCAGCACCAGCATCACCGGCAAGAAATAACTGTAGGATTCAGGGGTCGATAACTGTAAAAATTCCGGTAGCCAGGCGATTCTTTCCGACTCAACGTCTTTACCGTTGGCCGCCTCTAAAATCTTAGGCACATATTGAGTCACCCACGCCAAGCCTGCCTGAGTCGCGCCATAAATACCAAAACCCAAAAAACTAAGCAGATAGGCGGGCCAATAGCCGCCAACAAAGCCTAGCAGTCGCCGATAAGCTTGCCAGCCTGTCAGTTCAGTTTTGTGCTGATCAGATTCATTCATATCGTGGATTTTATAGCTCGAATTTTGCCAGTACACATTAGAAAGCCCGGCTGGCCTTTCGCGCAGACGGGCAATAGTGCCTTATCGAAAGGCCTATGATGAGGCCATGATAATAGAGATCTGCCTGTGATAACAGAGCCTATCCGCCTTGTTCGAAGGCCTGTTCCTGTCGCTGCTCGCTGAGCTGCATGGATTGACGCCTGACGATGTATTGAATCAGCTCTTCACGCACATGGATATCCGTGCTGACAAAATCAAGTCGCAACAGGTAGAGCTTGCCGCTGCTTGCTACCACGCGGTCACAGGCAGTCACGCAGCCCTTAAGCTTGAGTGTGGCATTAACCGACTTGAGTAACAGATTAAGTTCCAGCATCTGACCGGCATCAATCGGCTCATCACACTCAAACGCCATGCCACAGGCACTGATATTTACCTGTGTTTGTTCATGTTTAATGAGACCGCCACCGAGATAACCCAGCTCCAACTCAGCAGCCATAAAATCCAGCTTTTTATTCAATAGCCCAATGACATTGGCGGCAACAGAATTACTTTGCGAAAGAACATTAAGTGCCGCAGTGAGCTCGCGATCAATGGTTTTTACGACCTGTGCAGAGGATATTTGCACATTATCGCCATCGGAACACATGTTATGTAAATCGCCATCCAGGGATCGATAACTCAAACCCACCCAATCGTTAATTCGGAAGTAACGTCTACGATCCTGCCCGTCCATCAATGCTCCTCTAGCAAACCCTGAATAACGTGCCTTTTTAACTTCAGAGTGCTCTCATAAATTTGATTAAAAAACTTCATCCGGCGTTAACACAAAACTTGGATCCAGATTCAAGCCTTTAAAGTAGCTGGGATCAAGCTGTTGCAGCAGCTTAACGCCGTCATTATCTTCCTTCTCAAGAGGCTGCTGAATAACGATTTCAACACGCCGATTACGTGCCCGGTTGTCCTCGGTATCATTTGCTTTGAGCGGTTTCGCATCAGCAAAGCCGGTCACCATAAAACGGTTGCTATCCAGCACGCCGCCTTTAAACAGCTCATGCGCGACTGATAACGCCCGCGCTGATGAGAGATCCCAGTTGGATCGAAAAACACGCGTAGCAATAGGCACGCTATCGGTGTGTCCCTCAACAGAAATATTACCTTCAACCGTGGTCAGCACTTTTCTGACGCTGGCCATCACCGGTACAAACTGACGTCGCAACTCGGCAGAACCCGACGGAAAAGAACCCTGCTCCCGCACTCTAATGATAATACGACGACCGCGGGTCTCAACATCTACTTTGCCGCTGCTAATTTCCTTTTTCAGCTCTTTCGCCAGTTTGCGGGCATCGTTTTCGGTTTCCTCAATCAGGGCATTGAGCTTACTGATAATTAAATCCTTTGCCGATTCCGCCGTTTTTACGGCATCGGGGATTTCCTGACGCCGGTCAAAACCCAAGCCGGTTTCATTGGTGCCGGTATCATCGACTTTAATATCGAGAGTGTTTTTGGTGACGTCGGTGGTGGATTGGCGAATTTCGTTGATCGGCGTGGGCTCAGGTTTACCGGGGCTGAATTCCTGGGCAACAATACTGGTACCCTTGGGGATATCCTTCACGTTAATTTGGTTTTGCACACCAAAGGCATTACGCATGGAGCCCGCCAGCTGTTTATATTTCAGCAGATCCATTTCCGAGAAAGACAATAGCAATACAAAGAAACACATCAGTAGCGACATCAAATCGGCAAATGTCGCCATCCACGCCGGAATACCGGCTGGACACTCTGGACAATCTTCTACATCTTCAGCCATCTTCAGTTCACACTCACTGCGTCACTTATGCCTCTACTTCTTCTTTTTCTCTTTGCCCTTTCCTTTGTCCTTTCCTTTGTCCTTTCCTTTGCTTTCACGCAGGGCTGGAGCAAGGTAAGTTTTCAACATGGATTCAACGACCCTAGGGTTCTGCCCCGCCTGAATCGCCATCAAGGCATCAATCACCATGGATTTGAGCCGGCCTTCTTCATTTCTACGAAGATCCAGCTTGTCGGCAATAGGAATAGCAAACATGTTGGCCAAAATCGCACCGTAAAGTGTCGTTAGCAGCGCCACCGCCATCGCCGGGCCAATCGATTTAGGATCATCCATCGCCGACAGCATCTGCACCAAACCCACCAGCGTACCGATCATACCCATCGCAGGCGCCACATCGCCCATGGCAGTAAATACTTTCGCACCCCAGGCGTGACGCTCGGTAGCCTGGCGCATATCCTTGGTTAAGACATCCTTGACCACCTCACCATCATGGCCATCCACCAGCATCTTGATGCCTTCTTTCAAAAATTCGTTATCGACCTGCTGACCTTCCAGCGCCAGTAGACCACCCTTACGAGCTACATCCGCCATTTCAACAACAGCAGGAATCATTTCTTCCATTTTGTCCATTTTGAAAATAAAGGCTTTCAAAGCGACTTTAAACGCACCCAAACATTGGGCGAGATTGAACTTCATCAGCACCACCATCAAGGTGCCAACAAGTACAATCAATATTGACGGTACGTTGACAAACACCAACACCGAGCCACCCAAAACCATTGCCGCGACGACAATACCAAAGGCTCCCAAGATGCCAATTAAGGTTGCTAAATCCACTCTTTACTCCAAAAGTTCAGACACTGCGTCGGAATTACGCGAAGCACACAGCGCCTCACAAATCGTTCAGTTTTAATGCCGCTCATCAGCGTTTTCATTTATTCTATCGGCCAGCACCAACCAAGCTAAAGCGCCAGCCTACGTTTATACACCATAAGATACTGTAAGCTTAGCCATTAAAATAAAAATGTCTCCCAAGTTCTGACAATTGTTGTCAATTTATACCCTTGGCTAACCATACAATTTACTCGCCGCAGCATTGACCCAGCCTGCCACCTTAGTTACCGTGTGGTCTCGTTTATTGAGCAGCGGAACCGACATGGCAAAGAAAAAACAGGGTTATGATTTCGAGCAATCCCTGACCAATCTGGAGCAGCTCGTTGAGCAGATGGAAAGCGGCGAGCTATCGCTGGAAAAAGCGCTGGAAACCTTTGAAAACGGCATCCAGCTAACTCGTCAATGCCAAACCATGCTCAGTGAAGCCGAGCAAAAAGTACAGCTGTTAATCGACAATAACGGCACGCTTGAGAGCCAGCCCTTTGACGCCCCTGAGTTAGGAGCGACTGAATAAGTGTGCTTCCAGCAATTCGTACAAAGCAGTCAACAACGGGTTGATCAAGCGTTAACAAATCACCTTAACACGGACTGCATTGCCTCACGGCTTCTCGAAGCCATGCGCTACAGCGTATTTAACGGCGGCAAGCGCATTCGCCCGGTACTGGTCTACGCTACAGCTCAAGCTTTACAGGCCGATTCTTCGTCGACCTTCTCTTCGCTACCCGACACCGCTGCCTGCTGCGTTGAACTGATTCATGCTTACTCTTTGATTCATGATGACTTGCCGGCCATGGATGATGACGACCTGCGCCGCGGCAAGCCCACCTGCCATATCGCCTTTGATGAGGCGACCGCCATTTTGGCCGGTGATGCGTTGCAAACGCGGGCCTTTGAACTTTTGATCAACGATCCATCCGCTCAAACCAACCCTGGGCTAGTGCTGAAAATGATACAACGCCTGGCACGTGCCAGTGGTGCCGCCGGCATGGTGGGCGGACAGGCCTTTGATCTCGACAGCACCGGCAAACAACTCAGCCTTGATGAACTAAAACAGATGCATCGCCATAAAACCGGCGCATTGATCTCAGCCAGCGTTGTACTGGGCGCGCTGGCAAGTGGCCAACCCTCCGATACACAGCTGTCTGCATTGGAGGAGTATGCCGCCTGCATCGGCCTGGCCTTCCAGATTAAAGATGACATCCTCGACGTTGAATCAGACACCGCAACACTTGGCAAACAACAGGGTGCTGACCAAACCCTCAACAAAGCAACTTACACCTCAATTCTTGGCCTTGCCGAAGCCAAACAAGCCGCCCTGTCGCAACACCAGCAAGCATTAGCGGCATTGGACATCTTTGGGCCCGAGGCGGATAATTTACGACAACTGTCCGCCTACATTATCGAGCGCAACAAATAGCAGCATAGGGTCGTTCGTTGGTGTAGAATGTGCCGTTTTCAAATAATTCCGGCTCACTTTCCCAGTACTAAATACATGTTTCACGAGATCCCCAGAACACGGCCCGACACCCCCCTGCTTGATGCAGCAAGCACGCCTGCGGAACTGAAACAGCTGGGTGAAAAACAACTGCCGGCGCTGGCAAACCAGCTACGTGAATACCTGCTGTATAGCGTCGGTCAATCTGGCGGCCACTTTGGTGCGGGTTTAGGCGTTGTCGAGCTGACCGTTGCCCTGCACTATCTCTACAACACGCCCGACGACTACCTGGTCTGGGATGTTGGCCATCAGGCTTATCCGCATAAAATCCTGACCGGTCGTCGCGAGCAAATGCCCAGCATTCGCCAAAAAGACGGCTTATCGGCTTTTCCAAAACGTGCCGAAAGCCCCTACGATGCCTTTGGCGTTGGTCACTCCAGCACATCCATCAGCGCCGTATTAGGCATGGCTTTAGCTGCCCGCCAGCAAGGCATTGACCGTAAAGCTGTCGCCGTTATTGGTGATGGCGCGATGACTGCCGGCATGGCTTTTGAGGCTCTACATCACGCCGCCCACACCAAAGCCAACATGCTCGTCATTTTGAATGATAACGATATGGCGATCTCGCGTAACGTCGGCGGCCTGTCGAATTATCTGGCCAAAATTCTATCTGGAAAAACCTATCAGGGCGTGCGCGAGCGCAGTAAAAAAATCCTCAGCGGCCTGCCAGGCGCACTGGAGATCATGCGCCGCACCGAAGAACACATGAAGGGCATGGTCGCTCCCGGCACGCTGTTCGAAGAGCTGGGCTTCCACTATATCGGCCCCATTGATGGTCACGACCTTTCCACTCTGGTGCCGACTATTCGTAACATCATGGCATTGCCTGGCCCACAATTTCTGCACGTCGTCACAAAAAAGGGCAAGGGCTTCAGTCCAGCCGAAGCAGACCCCGTGGGCTATCACGCCATTAATAAAATAGCGCCGACGCCTGCCGTTGAGTCAACCACACCAAAAACCAAGCAACCCAGCTACTCCAATATTTTTGGTCAGTGGCTGTGCGACATGGCTGAGCAGGACGACAAGCTGACGGGCATTACGCCAGCGATGGAAGATGGTTCTGACATGGTGGAATTCGCCAAACGCTTCCCCGAGCGTTATCACGATGTAGCCATCGCCGAACAACATGCCGTAACGCTAGCCGCAGGCCTGGCCTGTGGCGGTGTAAAACCGGTCGTTGCCATCTACTCCACCTTCCTGCAACGCGGTTATGACCAACTGATTCATGACGTGGCGATTCAGGATTTAGATGTGCTTTTTGCTATCGACCGCGCCGGACTGGTGGGCAAAGACGGGCCGACGCATGCCGGTAGTTTTGATTTATCTTTCCTACGCTGCGTGCCAAAAATGGTGATTATGGCGCCCGCCGATGAAAACGAAACTCGACAAATGCTCTATACCGGCTTTCAGTATCAAGGCCCGGCGGCAGTTCGCTACCCGCGCGGCACAGGCCCCGGTGTCGCCACGGAGAAAGAAATGACAGCCTTACCTTTGGGCAAAGGTGAAATTCGCCGCTCGGGCAAACAGATTGCGATCCTGTCATTTGGCACCATGCTGGCACCGGCATTAGAAGCAGCCGAACAACTTAATGCCACCGTTGCCAACATGCGTTTTGTTAAACCAATGGACGACGCGTTGATTGCCGAGCTGGCTGCCAGCCACGATGTATTAGTCACGATCGAGGAAAACTGCATCCCTGGTGGCGCAGGCTCGGCCGTCAATGAAGTTTTGGCTGCTCAGGGTTATCAGGGCATGGCATTAAATCTCGGCCTTCCTGATCGCTATGTGGAACATGGCAATCCCGAAGACATGCTGGCCGAGTGTGGACTGAATAAGAAAGGTATTATTGCTTCAATTGAAAGCCGCCTGAAGCAGCTAAAGCAAAACGGCCAGAAAACTACAGCTTAATAGCGAAGTTTACTTTTTAAAGGAAGAGACTGAGAAAGCGCTAACCAGATAACTTAAGTTAACGCAGCAGGGAGTTTTAGTCGTTCATATCGAACAGGTGGCCTAGCTTACCCACCTTGGTTTGCAGATATTTTACGTTGTGCGGATTTTCACCGGTATTCAACGGCACACGATCAACCACATCAATACCCATACCCTGCAAGGCTTTTACTTTAACCGGGTTATTGGTCATCAGCTTCATCTGCTTAATGCCCAGATGCTCAAGCATCACGTTAAGCATACTGTAATCACGCATATCAGCGCCAAAGCCTAATCGCTCATTCGCTTCAACCGTATCCGCACCTTCGTCTTGCAGCTTGTAGGCTTTGATTTTGTTCGATAAACCAATGCCACGGCCTTCCTGGCGTAAATACAGCAACACACCACGACCTTCTTCAGCAATTTTTTTCAACGCCCGATGCAGTTGGTGACCACAATCACAGCGCAGACTAAACAGCGCATCGCCGGTCAAACATTCGGAGTGAATACGTCCTAGCACAGGTTCGCCATCACCGACATCACCCATCGTCAGAGCCACGTGTTCCTTGCCAGTGGCAATCTCTTCAAAGCCATGTATGGCAAACTCACCCCATTCCGTGGGCAATTTTGATGAAGCGATATAACGAACGGTCACGTAAAACCTCAGAACACAATTATCGGGGCGTGAATTTTACCAGCATAAACCGGAAAAAAGCCATTCAAGCAAGCCATTTATATGGCTGTTTAGCCACTTTAGAGGGCGGATTTAATGCTCTTTGAAGATTAGGCCAAAATCCGACCCACAAAAGAAGCCTTAATATTTTTTAATCAGCGTTAGCAGGCCCGCATTTTCTTTCATTTCGACCTGCGATAAATAGGTCATACCCAATAACACCTTGGTCGGGTAGACCCCTTCAATCACGGAAGCGCGCACATTACGTACTTCAATTTCTCCCACTTTTACGCTATCGAGCGTTAGGTGGAAAGAACGTACAACACCCGAAGCCGTAGCCGTTCGCCCCTCCTGTCCCGCAGCAAAATCAATCCCAAGCGCGCGCGCCATTTCCGAATTCAAAGCAACCGAAGTCGCACCCGTATCGACCAGAAAAATAACACTACGGCCATTAATGGAACCCGGCGTTAAGTACTGCCCATACTGATTAATGTCAATTTGTTTACTAACCGTTTTACGCTCTTGATAGCCGCCACTGTGAGCACGAGTCAAACTTAATTGGTACTGCTCGCCATCAATAACTACCATGGCACCGACTGCATCAGCACTGCGTAACTTTACGCCCTCAGGGCTGGTTTCACCCACTTTCAAAAGCCGCTGCTTACCAGCAACATTAAGCACCGCAGCGCCTTTAAACAAACCGACCACTCGCACATCCTGTGCCTCAAGCGCATAGGCGGACAAACTCAAACCTGCCCAGCCGACGAGCACAATCGCAAGCATCAAAAATCGCGACATCGACTTATCTCCCTGTCAAAAACTAAAATATCCATGCCAGCAGCTGCAGACACAATAACGCATAAATACCCGCCACTACGTCATCAATCATAATACCCATGCCGCCTTTGACCTGCTTATCCAGCCAGCCTATCGGCCTGGGTTTAACGATATCAAAGAAACGGAACAGCACAAAACCGACTACGATCCAAACCCAGCCAGCTGGCGCAAACAACATAGTCAACCAATAACCGACAAACTCATCCCAAACGATACCGCCATGATCATGCACGCCAATATCTTTGGAGGTGCGTTCACAAATAGTCACCCCCACGGCAAAGGCAACAATCACCAGCAACAAATAACTAAACCAGTGTAAGTGCTGCAGCGGCAAATAAAGCAGCACAGCCGCCAGAGTACCAAAGGTTCCCGGCGCGAACGGTGCCGCACCACTACCAAAGCCAAAGGCAGTAAAATGCCACGGGTTACGCCAAACGCTGGCGGGAACTTTATTCATAATTCTTCCTGACAAGTTTAAAAATGCTGATAACCAGCTGGCGATAGAGGCATGCTTTGCCCGCTTCCATCCAGCACGCACAATTCAGTTTCAGCCGTAATAACACCAATTCGACTCAGAGGCACACCGGTTTGTTCAGCGATTACGATTAGTTTATCCGCCTTTTCAGGAGGCACACAAAAACACAGTTCGTAATCATCGCCCGCACTGAGCGCTAACTCCAAGCTCTTTTTTTCACCAACGGCTTGTCGTAATGACTGAGAAAGAGGTATTGCATTAGCCTGCAGTCTTGCCCCGACCTGACTACGCTTAAGAATGTGCCCCAAGTCAGCCAACAAACCATCGGAAATATCGATCGCGGCCGATGCTACGTCTCGTAGAGCGAGCCCTGTATCAATACGGGCAGCTGGTGACAGGAAACGAGACACCAAATAATTTGTCTCATCAATATTGCCCGACAGCGCTAAAGCAAGACCCGCGCCAGCATCACCCAACGAACCTGACACATAAACCAAGTCACCAACCTGCGCACCATCACGTCGCAATGCCAGGCCTGTTGGCGCATAACCCTGCACTTGAATAGTAATACTGAGCGGCCCACGGGTCGTGTCGCCACCCACTAAACCAATCCCGAATTGATTGGCCACATCAAACAAGCCACGACTAAATTCTCGCAGCCAGCTCTCATTAGCTTCAGGCAAGGTCAGCGCTAGTGTAAACCAGGCAGGTTCAGCGCCCATTGCGGCAAGATCACTTAAATTAACCGCCAGACTACGGCGAGCAATTTGGTAGGGCGAAATACTTTCAGGAAAATGAACACTGGCAACCAGCGTGTCCACAGAAGCTAGCAGGTCGTTATTGGGGCGCGGGGAAAGAATGGCGCAGTCATCGCCAATGCCCAATCGCACATCCAAGCGCAAACTAACGGCCGCCTGTTCTGCAAAACAGTTTTGAATTAATTCAAATTCAGACAGCGCCATGGCAACTTACCAACAAATCACTGGAAACACTTTAGAAACAAACGACAGACGAGGCCGGCGATGCTAGGCAAAATCAGACGAAAAAGCGCAGTTTATTGATGATAAATGAGCATTTTTAGTCTGATTCAACCAACAGTAGGCGCTTTTAGGCGACAACGCAGCGTCCACGCAGATAGTTTCTTACTTTTTAGCCTCAAGCCTTACTTCACCGGCCAGCTTATCCAGAATACCATTAACGTATTTATGACCGTCGGTGGCACCGAATGTTTTCGCCAGCTCAACGCCTTCGTTAATAATTACACGATAGGGCACATCAGGACGTTCCAGCAATTCATAGGTACTCAGGCGAAGAATCGTCAGTTCAACCGGCGTTAGCTCGTGCATCTCACGATCCAAAAGCGGTTTAAGACGATCATCCAACTCGACCTTCATCGCCGGTACTTTATGCAATAACTCGCTAAAGTATTCCCCGTCGACCTTTTGCATATCATTGTCTTCGCGGAACTCTTGCTCAATTGACACCAACGAGGAGCTAGCCAGCTCCCATTGGTAAAGCGCCTGCATCGCCATCTGCCGCGCCTTACGACGCAGCGCTGGATTCAAACGTTTCTTTTTAGAGCCCGGTTTTGAAGCAGGCTTAGGCGCATCTTGATCTTGCATTAGGCGTCCAGATTTTTGAACAACGTGATCATTTCAAGGATAGACAGAGCCGCTTCAGCGCCTTTGTTGCCAGCTTTGGTACCTGAACGCTCAATGGCCTGCTCAATGCTATCAACAGTTAGTACGCCAAACGCAACTGGCACGCCAGTTTGCAGAGATACTTGACCGATACCCTTCACACATTCGCCTGCAACATATTCAAAGTGAGGTGTACCACCACGAATTACCGCGCCCAGCGCAACAACTGCATCGTAGTTACCGCTCGCCGCAACTTTTTGTACGGCCAGAGGAATTTCAAAGGCACCCGGCACACGAATAATAGTGATATTCTCTTCAGCCAAACCGCCCATGCGCTTCAACGCATCAACGGCGCCATCTACCAGGCTTTCCACAACAAAGCTGTTAAAACGACCTACTACCAGTGCAACACGTGCATCACTTGCTGAAAAGTTACCTTCGATTGTCTTGATCATAATGTTCTATTCCAAACTGTAAGATTAAATATTTTATTTTCTAGTTTGCCCGGCGAGCCTCACAACGAGAATCGTATCAGGCAAAACCGTTGTCTTTTAGAAAGGCCAGATCCATGCCCTTTGAACCCGGCTCGGCAGCTTTATCACCGAGCATCAATCGCTCCAGATAACGTGCGATCTGATCCACTTCCAGATTCACCTTGGTGCCCGACGTGTAGCCACCAATAATGGTTTCCTGAATAGTGTGCGGCACGATGTTAAGTTCAAACTCTGCACCATTGACGGCATTAACCGTCAGGCTGGTGCCATCAATACAAATGGAGCCTTTGTGGGAAATGTATTTCGCCAGCTCATCAGGCGCCCGCACGGTAAAACGTTCCGAGCGAGCATCGGCTTGACGGCTGATAATTTCACCTAAGCCATCCACATGACCACTAACCAAATGCCCGCCCAAGCGGGTTTGCGGTGTCAGGGCCTTTTCAAGATTTACACGACTACCCGGTTTAATAAACGCAAAGCAGGTCAGGTTAATTGTTTCGCAGGACACATCCGCCCAAAAACCATCGCCCGGCAACTCAACAGCGGTTAGACACACGCCGTTCACGGCAATGCTGTCGCCCAGCGCCACATCACTCAAATCCAGCTTGCCGGTTTTCACGTAAAGACGCACATCGCCATCGCGTGGCTGCATGCTGTGAATTTCACCAACGGCTTCGATAATACCCGTAAACACCTGTTCTCTTTCCTATTTCCGCTGAAGCCTCTTTTCAAAGAGGACTTCCGTTATTCTTGGGGACCGCGAACTATAGCATTAATCCGCCAGTCTTCACCAACGCTACGCACGTCAGCAATCTCTAAATTCACTTGATCGGCCATTTTTTCCATGCTCGGCAGACTCATCAAAGGCCTGGCCGAACTGCCTAACAATTTGGGCGCCATGTAAATCACCAGCTCATCCACCAAACCTGCCTGCAAAAAAGCGCCGCTTAATACCGCGCCCGCTTCAACCAACACTTCGTTACACTCATTGGCCGCCAGCTCCTGTAACAACGCGCCAAGATCAATTCGCCCGTCATCACCGGCAATCGTTTTTAGCTCAGCATTAGCGATGCTTTCTGAAGGCAGCGATTGCGCGCCCACCAGCCAGGTTTTACCCGGCTGGTTAACAATTTTTGCCGAAGCCGGTGTTTTAAACTCGCTGTCCAGCACCACTCGCAGTGGCTGGCGACGAATCACATCTTCACGACTAACGTGTTCTGAAACTAATCCCGGGAATAAACCCAACTGCTCGGCTCTGATCATCATAGATGGATCGTCGTGCAGCACCGTGCCCAGACCGGTAACAATCGCTGAACTACGCGCGCGCAATTTCTGCACATCACTGCGTGCCGCCGGGCCGGTAATCCACTGACTTTCACCCGAGTCCATGGCAGTACGGCCATCGACACTCATCGCCAGTTTGATCCGCACGTAGGGCAGGCCTGTTTCCATGCGTTTGATAAAACCAGGATTCAAAGCACGCGCCTGCGCTTCCAAGACACCAAACTTCACGTTAATACCGGCTTTTTGCATGCGCTCAAAACCACGCCCGGCAACCAGCGGATTAGGATCCTGCATGGCGGCAACAACACGTATCACGCCCGCATTAATCAAGGCATCACAACAGGGGCCTGTTTTACCTTGGTGGCTACAGGGCTCCAGCGTCACATAAGCAGTAGAACCCTGTGCTGAACCCTCTACATCAGCCAGCGCCTCAACTTCAGCATGGCCCTCACCGGCACGCTTGTGCCAGCCCTCGCCAATAATTTTGCCCTCACGCACCAGCACACAACCCACTCGAGGGTTCGGTTCGGTGGTGTACAGACCACGCTCAGCCAATTGCAAAGCGCGCGCCATGTAGAACTCATCCAGCTCAGGCACTAGTTTTCCTTGGTGAGACGTTCTATCTCTTCGCGGAATTCATTCAAATCTTCAAAATGCCGGTATACGGAAGCAAAACGAATGTAGGCAACGTCATCGAGTTTTTTCAACTCATCCATCACCATCTCACCCACAACGAGGGCTTTAAGTTCACGCTCACCTTTGGCTCGTAGTTTGTGTTTGATCTGGCTCACCGACGCTTCGATTTGTTCGACGCTGACCGGGCGTTTTTCCAGCGCACGCAGCATACCGTTGCGCAGTTTTTCTTCGTCAAAGGGCACACGACTACCGTCCCGTTTCACAAGTCGTGGCAACCACAGTTCAGCGGTCTCAAAAGTAGTAAACCGTTCGCCGCAGGTGTTGCACTCACGGCGACGTCTGACCTGCTCACCTTCGGCCACCAGTCGCGAATCAATCACCCGGGTATCGGCATCACTGCAAAATGGACAATGCATGGAGAATTTCCGTTAATTTTCATTATGTTAACTGCCGCGCATTGTACCCTAGCAAGGCCGCTCTCTCCAAACACTATTGATCGCCCACAACAGCCGTCAGGATTGAGTTACATCGCCATTTGCATTAACCTAACCGGCCTCTAAGTTAGCACTCCAATCAATAGGATTTCCCCGAATGGCGCAATACGCATACAGCCTCAATCGACTCTCAAAAACGGTTCCTCCAAAACGTCAGATTTTGAAGAACATCTCCCTGTCCTTCTTCCATGGCGCTAAAATCGGCGTACTGGGCCTTAACGGCTCGGGTAAATCCAGCCTGCTGAAAATCATGGCTGGCGTGGACAAGGAGTTTGATGGCGAAGCACATGCGTCACCGGAATTATCCGTTGGTTACCTGCCACAGGAACCGGATCTTGATCCCAATAAAGATGTGAAAGGCAACGTTGAAGACGGTCTTCGCGAAGCACTGGATGCCTTAGCTGGCCTCGACAAAGTGTATGCTGATTACGCCGAGCCCGATGCTGATTTCGACAAACTTGCCAAAGAGCAGGCGCGCTTTGAAGACATCATCCAGGCCACCGATGCTCACAACATCGAGCATAAAATGGAAATCGCCGCTGATGCTTTACGCCTACCGCCTTGGGACGCTGATGTCACCACGCTGTCTGGTGGTGAGCGCCGCCGTGTTGCGCTGTGTCGTCTGCTGCTATCCAGCCCGGATATGCTGTTACTGGACGAACCAACTAACCACCTGGACGCTGAAAGTGTTGCCTGGTTAGAGCAATTCCTGCATGAATTCGCTGGCACCGTAGTGGCTATCACCCATGATCGTTATTTCCTTGATAACGCCGCTGGCTGGATTCTGGAGCTTGACCGTGGCCACGGCATTCCATACGAGGGCAACTACACGCGCTGGCTGGAACAGAAAGAACAGCGCCTGGTGACCGAAGAGAAGCAGGAAGCCGCCCACCAGAAAACCATCAACGCCGAATTGGAATGGGTTCGCTCCAACGCCAAGGGCCGCCAAGCCAAGAGTAAGGCACGTCTGGCACGCTTTGATGAACTGAATTCGCAGGAATTCCAGAAACGTAATGAGACTTCAGAAATCTATATTCCACCCGGACCACGCCTGGGTGATGTAGTGATTGAGGTTAACGGCATTAACAAGGGCTTTGGTGAGAAACTACTCATCGACGACCTCAACTTTACCGTTGAGCCCGGCAGCATCGTTGGTGTGATCGGCGGTAACGGCGCCGGTAAATCCACCCTATTCAAAATGCTGGCGGGTATTGAGCAGCCTGATAGCGGCGACATTCGCATCGGCGAAACCGTCGAGCTGGCCTATGTCGACCAAACGCGTGACCTGGACGGCAGCAAAACTGTGTTCGAAGAGTTATCCGATGGCCAGGACATTTTGCAAATCGGCAATTACCAAATCCCATCACGCGCCTACGTCAGCCGCTTTAATTTCAAAGGCGGCGATCAGCAAAAATTCGTTAAGGATTTATCCGGCGGTGAACGCAACCGTTTGCACCTGGCCAAGTTGCTAAAGCAGGGCGCCAACGTATTGCTGCTCGATGAGCCAACCAACGATCTGGATGTTGAAACCCTGCGAGCGTTGGAAGAAGCCCTACTGGCCTTCCCCGGCAGCATTATTGTGATCTCGCACGATCGCTGGTTCCTGGATCGTATCGCCACACATATCCTGGCATTTGAGGGTGATAGCCAAGCGGTGTTCTTTGAAGGTAACTACACAGAATACGAAGCCGATCACAAACAGCGTACCGGCGGCGATACCCAACCTAAACGTGTGAAGTACAAGCGTCTGGCTTCTTAAAACTTTTTACGTCATTCCGGGCTGTACGCAGTGCAGTCCCGGCATGACGCCCTACTCCTGTAGACAAGGCTTTAGCCTTCCCTGCCAGACTAATACCCGATACTGGATTGAGCTACAAAGCCTCCAGCGCCTCTGACAGTTTATCGACCGCAATCACTTCCATTCCAGGAATCGCCATTTTTGGCGCATTGCCCTTCGGCACAATCGCACGTTTAAAGCCGTGTTTGGCCGCTTCCTGCAACCGCTCTTGCCCGCTGGGTACGGGGCGAATTTCACCCGACAAGCCTATCTCGCCAAAGGCGATGAGATCATGGGGTAATGCTCGATCACGAAAGCTGGAAACTACAGCGAGCAGCAAGGCTAGATCAGCACTGGTTTCCAGCACTTTGACGCCACCGACCACGTTCACAAACACATCCTGATCGCCAGTATGCAAACCACCATGGCGGTGCAAAACAGCCAGCAGCATGGATAAACGGTTCTGATCCAGGCCCACCGTAACGCGACGCGGCTGACCGAACTGGCTTTCATCCACCAACGCCTGAATTTCCACAAGTAGAGGACGAGTACCTTCCCACACCACCATGACCAGACTACCGGCAGCGAGCTCTTCGCCACGAGACAGGAAAATAGCGCTGGGATTTTTTACTTCCTTGAGGCCCGTTTCGAGCATGGCAAATACACCTAGCTCATTCACCGCTCCAAAGCGGTTTTTAATGCCACGCAGAGTTCGAAAGCGGCTGTCCGACGTACCTTCCAGCATGATTGAGCAGTCAATCATATGTTCCAGTACTTTGGGGCCCGCGAGGCTGCCGTCCTTGGTGACATGACCAACCATTAGAATCACGGTATTAGTCTGCTTGGCAAAACGGGTCAGCACGGCTGCGCTTTCACGCACTTGAGAAACACTACCAGGCGCAGACTCAACATCGGCCAGATGCATCACCTGGATACTATCAATAACAAGAATTTTAGGTTTATGCTGCTCAGCCGTGGAGCAGATCGTTTCGACGCTGGTTTCCGATAGCAGCTTTAAACCATCAATCGGCAAGTCTAACCGACGGGCGCGTAACGCCACCTGTTGCAGGGATTCTTCACCGGTAACATAGAGTGTTGATTCAGATTGCGCGAGCTGACAGAGGGTTTGCAGCAGCAGGGTGCTTTTTCCGGCACCTGGATGGCCACCGATTAAAATAACTGAGCCTGGCACTAAGCCACCGCCTAGCACACGGTCAAACTCACCAACGCCGGTGGTAATGCGCGGCACTGCGGAAAGATCAATTTCTTCAAGCGCCTGAACCTGCGAGACGCTTCCGGCGTAACCGGCTAAACGGCTGGAGGGGGTTTTA
>Ga0209396_1000347_pt1 | contig 57252 bp, 51 predicted proteins | sample GOMGulsemesocosm_6_FD_184638 | JGI IMG/M metagenome (GOLD analysis project Ga0209396, IMG submission 184638) | Methane-oxidizing microbial communities from mesocosms in the Gulf of Mexico - GOM8C Gulf of Mexico (SPAdes) (version 2) | ecosystem: Environmental > Aquatic > Marine > Cold seeps... | reverse complement strand
TTCCGAACTCAGAAGTGAAACGTGTTAGCGCCGATGGTAGTGTGGGAGTTCCCATGTGAGAGTAGGACATTGCTAGGCTTCTAATAAAGAAAAGCCCGATACGAAAGTGTCGGGCTTTTTGCTGTCTTCAATATAAATAATAATACAGACTAGTCATGCGTAACCCCACTCTATATTATATAAATAACCTAATTCAGTTGTCATATTCAGAAGGAAATTACAGTGCAGGTTTATATTATCTTGGTTTCAATCTTTATCTTCACCTTTCAAAGTAATGCTTATGAGTTTTCCATAGTTAATGAAATTGAGATCCCAAAACTATCAGATTTTAAAGCTAGTGAGTTATGTACTGTCGGAGAAAACACTCAACAATATTTACAAAAATTTCCAGAGGATAAATTTGCAGTACATGCTGGATCTGTTTTTAATCATAGAGTAACTTTAAACCGTGTTAAGCAAACCCTTGATTTTATTTGTAAGACATATCGTGAGGATGTTAAAGCAAAAAGACAAAGTCGCTTGCATAACAGTAAATTTATCCAACAGTATTTTGATTTCTATCGTTGGAGTCCTGATATAGAGACTGCGGTAAATATAGCCAAAAAAAGTAATAACAAAATTAAAAGTAGGCTATTAAACAATATCCCCAAAGATGAAATATTTTTAACTAAATACTACACGAAATTATTAGATGCGAGTAAAGTTAGAACAAAGAAATACCCACATGCATTATATGCTTTGCCTGAAGACGAAAATTTTTTATCTGCTGACCAATCTGCAAAAATTAAACCTCAACTTACTCGCTATAAATATACACGTCAGCAAGTTATATCAGGTGCGCTATTAAATAAGGGAATCGCAAAGCCATTAATATGGTTAACAGAAGAAGCACTCCATGATGTTTTATTACAAGGAACGGGTGTTGTAAATGTTAGTGGTGTAACACGTTATTTCAATGTGCACCGCAATAACGGTATTGCATATGATTATAGTATAGGAAAACGAGAACAACCGCGTTATTGGTATTTTATTGAAGTACCTAGCATAATGGGTTACGGAGAGAAACAAGAGAATAAAATTGCCATTAAAGCTCATGTAACATTTGCGGGCAATGTCAAACAACTAGGACTTGGCAAACTGTTTATGGTGAGTTATACGCGTGATAGTGAAAATATTGCTCGTCTTGGTATATTAGCCGATCAAGGAGGAGCATTCGATAATAACTTATTTCAGTTAGACATGTTAGTTGATAGTTACACTGGCTGGAACGATTATCATAAAGCAAACAAAAACTTGCCGGATTATGCACAAGCTTGGTTAATGTTAGTAAAAGAATAGTTAATAGCAGAATCAGTAATAGCTGTAATCACCTAACTAGCTGTACGCTTCAAGTCTTCTTCAACAATACTATCTAGCTTAATATTATTACTTTTATCAGGTTGATATTCTAATGGAGCAGCCATTAATAATTGTTTAATCTTATTAACATCTTCTTCACGCATAGCATCAGTGAGGTTAGATATTATTTTTGCTACTTCAGCCCAAGGCAATGAACGTTCATTCGCGCTGAGTATACGTTTATGAAATGTTTTTTTAGCATTATCATCAATCAATAACTCTTCAAATAATTTTTCACCAGGCCTAAGGCCGCTAAATTTGATAGCAATGTCACCCGTCGGGTTTTTATCATCCTTGATCGTTAAACCCATTAAATGCGTCATTTTATATGCTAAATCGACAATTTTAACTGGATTCCCCATATCTAGAACAAATACGTCACCGCCAGTGCCCATAGCGCCAGCCTGAAGAACTAATTGTGCAGCTTCAGGTATTGTCATGAAGTAGCGAATAATGTCAGGGTGAGTAATCGTGATGGGGCCACCTTTTTTGATTTGCTTCTTAAATAAGGGCACGACAGAACCTGATGAACCTAAGACATTACCAAAACGAACCATTACAAATCGAGTATCATGATCTTTTTTTGCTAACCCTTGTAATATAAGCTCAGCTAAACGCTTCGTTGCACCCATTACATTAGTGGGGCGAACAGCTTTATCCGTAGAAATAAGAACAAATGTTTCTACTTCACAATAAATAGCAGCCTGTGCTATTTCATATGTGCCTAATACATTATTAGTAACGCCAGCGATGACATTGTGCTCGACCATAGGGACGTGTTTATATGCTGCAGTATGATAGATAGTTTGAACTTTATACTTATGGAAAATATGGCTCATCAACATGCCATTTTGCACATTGCCGATAAGTGGCTCAATAATAAGCGCGTTATTATTTTCGACTAAAAATTCAGTTAATTCATGATGGATTTCATAAAGAAAAGCTTCACAAACATCAAGTAAGATTAGTTTGCTTGGATTATGTTGTGTTATCTGTCTACAAAGCTCTTTTCCAATAGAGCCTCCTGCACCTGAAACCATAACCACTTTATTGCAAATGTTGGCTGATAATAACTCTGCAATCGGTTCAACGGTTTTTCTTCCCAGAAGTTCATCAACAGATACCTCACGTAATTCATCGATGGTTCTTTTTCCTGAAACAATATCAGACATACTGGGGACTATTAATAACTCTAATGCAAAAGGCTCAAGAGAAGCCACTATTTGCTTTAATCTAATAGGATCAACTTGAGGTATAGCAATCAGAACTTTGAACTGCCCATATTTACTTACTAGCTGATTAACTTGAAGGTGAGAAAATATCTTTAAACCTAATACAGTCCGCCCTTGATAACGTTTTTTTTCATCAAGAAAAGCGAGAGGTTGATATTTATTACCTAATGATAAAGCATGAACTAATTGACGTCCCGCATTACTTGCACCATATATTACAACTCCTTCTCGCTCATCGAACCATTGCTTTTCAACGATAAAACCAACTAAAGATCTCGCGCCAGCTATCATGACACTGGTTAATACAAAAAATACGATTGGAACTGAACGTGGTACGAAAGCATCAAAAACAAAACCGAATAAATAAAAAAGTGCAGTTGTCACTAGCAGTAAACTCTGAACTCGTAGGAAGGCTTTAGCATTAAAGTATCTGACAATAGAGGAATACATATCGAAGAGATAAAACAAAAGGAAGGTGCTAAGTGTTACGGTGAAGAATACGGCCATTTCTTTCCATGAAATGTGTATACCTTCGATACCAACACGAATCAAGTAGGCTAGGAAAAATGCTGAGCAGATGGCAAATAAGTCATAAGCTAATACGATTAATAATTTGATAGAACTGGGGATTAAATCTATTCGTCTTACCATTACAGCTGCACCTTATGGTGGCATTTAAAATTTGTTAAATCCCGATGGATTAGTAATGATACTACAAGTATTTTCACAATTGTCACCAACTATTAACATATTTATTTGATGAGTTGCTCTATTGTGTCAAATACTGATGAAAGAGTATGACAAGTTTTATTTATTTCATCGTGAGTTAATGTAGGATGAACTAAAAACATTAGACTGTTCTGGCCAAGTAGATGAGCATTTTTTAAAGGTATACTTGGAATAAAATCAGTGTTGTTAAAGGCTTTTTCTTTGTAGACTTCTGAACAACTTCCTGAAAAACATGGTACACCTTTATTGGTAATCGCACTAATAATTTTATCGCGAGAGTAACTTTTAGGAAGTTTATCAACATCTACTTGTATATAACATTTGTAATACGCATGCTCAATATAATCTGGTACTTCAGGTACTACTAGCCAGCTATATTGTTGGCAAATACTGCGAATCTTTGTGGCATTCTCAATTCGACAACGTTTCCATTCAGGCATAAGCGTTAATTGAATACGGCCAATTACGGATTGTATCTCAGTTAAGCGCCAATTTGTACCAAAGGATTCGTGCAACCAACGATAACCAGGAGGGTGCTCCTTCTCGTATACTGCTGCATAAGATTTACCATGATCTTTATAGGCCCAAGCATCACGCCAAAGTCGTTCGTCATTAGTGGTTAACATGCCCCCTTCGCCACCTGTAGTCATAATTTTGTCTTGGCAAAATGACCACGCGCCTATATGACCAATACTACCAACAGGTTTACCTTTATAGATAGTGCCATGTGCTTGTGCACAATCTTCAATAACAAATAACTTCCTTTGCTCTGCTAACGCCATGATTTCATCCATTTCACATGGCCAACCAGCTAAATGTACACACATGACAGCTTTCGTTTTTTCACTGATAACGTCGGTAATCGTACGTGCGCTAATATTTTGGCTATCAAGCTCAACATCAGCAAATACAGGTATAGCACCAGCATTTATTATGCTACTTATTGAAGCTATAAATGTACGAGAGGTTACAATAACCTCATCGCCTGGTTTTATATCAAGTACTTTAAGAGCTAAGTCTAAAGCTAATGTTCCATTAGCAACGGCAACGGCATATTTACTATTACAAAATTGAGCAAATTCTTTTTCAAAAGATTTGCCTTCCTGTCCTGTCCAGTAATTTACTTTATTTGAACGAAGAACAGCACTGACAGCATCAATCTCTTGTTCAGTGAAGCTTGGCCATGGGGAAAATGGAGTGTTTAGCATGGCTAATTCCTATTTATTATTGATATCAAGAGGGCGAATGGCTTTCGCTGGTACACCCATGTAAAGTGCATTGGACTGTTCTGCCTTTATGACAACGGCACCGGCGGCAACCTGAATGTTTTCAGCTAGATGAACCCCTTCTATTACTGAACTTCCTATACCCAACCAAGAATTTTTACCGACACATACACCTCCGGCTAAATGGACACCAGGGGAGATATGCGCACATGGACCAATAAAACAATCATGATCTATTGTCGCTGCGGTATTTATTATACAACCATCACTCAATTGAGTACCTATGTTTACAACAGCATTAGCAAAAATGGTAATACCTAGTCCTAAGATCACATTCTTACTGATAACAGCTCTAGGGTGGATGATATTGATTATTGAAGCATCCGCATTAGTTAAAACATTTAGCATTAATGCTCTGTCGATATTACGACTAAAAGCAACAATAAAGTCACTATCACTTATATGTTCCTTCCAACTATTGCTTGCGCCAATAACTAACCATTTTCCATTACTATTGTTTTTTCCAAAACTATCATCTAAAAAAGCAATTTCTTTATAATGGCCAAGTAGCTCTGCGTAATCAGCGACAACACGCCCATGTCCTCCAGAACCTATAATTACTAATCGCTTATGTTTAGTTTTAGTGCGCATATAATATTTCTATATTTAAGTGCTGGGTGTATTTAACTCTTTTGTTAGGCATCTATATAACCGGATTTTGCATTTCATTGACTATATAAGTATCTAGTTTGTTATAAAATTAACTTTAAGCTTTATTAGTACTTTCGAGATAGGCTTTTTCTTTGGCTAAAATAACCTCTTGAGGTCTTTCCTTTAAAGCCTTTAATTTACCATTAATCACTGCGTATACTGTCCAAGGTTTTAAATTTTTTCTAATGATAGCGCCTGCACCAACGGCACAGCCTTCGCCTATGGTGACATTTGGAAATATTACACAATTGGTTCCAATAATGGCATGTTTTCCTATTCGAATAATGCCTTTATTTACATTTGTAAACTCAGGGGGGACTGTAGGGTTGGTTAAGTAAGGGCCAGTAAAGTCATCACTAGCGGTTATTAGTCTACAACCGGCACTTAAACCAGCAAAGTCATCTATATAACATTCGCCACCACCAGCTATTGAAGTAAAAGAAGCAATGTGAACATTTCTACCAATAACACATTTATCTCCCGCATTAATAAAACAAAAGTCGTCTATTTGGCTATTTACACCCAGTGTAAAATTGGTTTGCCCAACAACTTTGGCTAATTGATAAATCTTACCTTGTATTGTCATTCTTATTTCCTTTAAAAGCTGTCATAGTTACATGGTCCACTGCCGTAATATCAGCACGCATTAATACTTTCTTCACCGTTAAAAAAAGAATTTTCATATCAATCCAAAAAGACTGATTGTCAACATACCACACATCGAGTTCAAACTTTTTTTCCCAACTAATCGCATTACGACCATTAATTTGCGCCCAGCCGGTAATTCCAGGTTTTACATTATGTCGGCGAGTCTGCTCCTTGGAATATAGAGGTAAGTATTCTACTAGTAATGGCCTAGGGCCAACTAAACTCATATTACCAATAAATACATTCCACAGCCCTGGAAGTTCGTCAAGACTAGTATCACGCAGTTTTTTACCAAAAGGGGTAAGACGTTCACTATCAGGTAAAGGCAGGCCATTGTCATCAGTAACATCTCGCATAGAGCGAAATTTTATCATCTCAAATATCTTGCCGTGCAAGCCTGGACGTTTTTGCTTGAATAATACAGGATTGCCTAATTTTGTAGAAACCTTATGACTTACAATAATTATTATTGGAGATAATATAATTAATGCCAGTAAGGAAAGTAATATATCAATTAGTCGCTTAACCATCCATATCATCCGTTTTGTTGTTTAATTGCATTATTTTTAGTAACTGTCCATTTACTTTATTCACATCAAAGTAATCAGCAGCCATTATTCTGCTTTTGTCAGCCATGCTCTGCCACTGTTCTTTATTTTCAATAAACCAGAGCATTTTACTAACTAATTGTTCAATATTTTCTTTTGCTACTAAAAATCCGTTTTCGCCTTCAATTACTGTTTCCTTACACCCCGCTACGTTCGTTGTTAGAATTGGGCGACCTGTTGCCATGGCTTCAAGTACCGTTCTTGGCATTCCCTCATGGTAAGAAGCTAACACAAAAATATGACAATCTTTGAGGTAAGGTCGGACGTCATCTGTATTTCCTAAGTACTCAATATAATTAGCATTATGCCATTGTTGAACTTCATTTAAAGGTATGCCGTCAGGTGAGGGATCTTCTGGGCCAAGTATCTTAAATATTATATTCGGGTACTTCTGCTTAATTATGTTCGCCGCGGCGGAATACTCTCTTAACCCCTTTTCACCTAATAAGCGTGCAATGGTTAAAAAAGTAAATTCCTTTGAGCTAGGTGGGCTGTATTTATAATACTTTAAGTCAACGCCTGAACCATTTACTCTAACTGCTTTATTCTTTTTTATTATTTTTTTATCAATAAAAACCTGTAAATTATCAGGATTTTGAAAAATGACCTTAGAAGATTTTGATAAAGAAAAACTATATAAAAAAGTTACAATAGTACTCAATAAATATCGCTTAACAGTATTACTTTGAAAGGCAAAGCCTAAACCTGTTATTAATCCATAAAATTTAGCGTTAGGAGAAAGTTTAGCTGCTATTCCTCCCCAAATTACAGGTTTTATGGTGTAAGCTAAAATAACATCGGGCTTTTCAATCTTAAAAATTCTCTTAAAACTGAGTAAAGTTTTGATATCAGCCAAAATACTAAGTTGATTCCGCTTTACTGGGTAATCAATATATTTAACACCTAATTTTTCAATTTCATTAACTTCTGCAGTGGTGGCATTAGCCGCTAAAGCAATAACGTCATGACCATTATCTATAAATGACTTAATTAAAGGGCCTCTAAAATTAATTAGTGAGGCAGGGAGAGCCCCGATAATACAAACCTTCATTTGAAACTCTCTTGATTAAATTGTTGAGTTTTCTTATCAATACTTTCTACTATAGCTGACCAAAAATTAGGAATATCTCTAGTCTTAGCATACTCAATATAATAACTTGAATAATCTTTAGGTGTTTGAATTGCATTTGATATAGCTGTAACCATAGCCTCAATACTATGATCTATGGTAACTGTTAGTTTTGGTAATTGATTTAAACCACCTGTACAGGGAGTTACTACTAAATTCTTTATACCTGACGCCATCATTTCGAGTAGTACATTGGGAAAGCCTTCGCTAATCGAAGATACAATACCAAGATCAGCTCCTTTCATATATTGATAGGGATCTTTTATGTTTCCTAAAAACTCTATTTCTTTTTGTAAATTATGAGTCCTGGCTAATTTACGTAATTTATTTTTAAGTATACCGTCACCAATAATTTTCAGTTTAAATCTTTTTACTTTAGTTAGTTTTAATTCTGCTAAAGCATTAATAACAAGATTATAATTCTTTATTGGAGCCAATCTACCTACCATGACAATCGTAAAATCACTATTTTGAATATGACTTGATTCAGCTTTAGCTAAAGTAGAATTGATATGTCGAAGGTTTAAAGGGTTATTAATGGTTTTGACATTATGAGAAATTACATTCCCTCTGACTTTTACTAGCTCATCACGCATTAAGTCAGTTTGGCAAATCAGTAAGTCTTGAGCACCATAAAATTTATATAAAATATCAAAGGTCAATTTTTTAAAGCCACTAAAACGTTGGCTAATAATTGTAGACTCTCTTAATACTAAGTAGTTGCAGCTAAAAAGCTTGAATTTACGTAAGGCACTCATTAAAGCGTTAACATGAGTGTGAGTAGTATAAACAAAATCAACGGTTTTGATATTTTTAGTTAAATAATAAACTAAATATGGAAAAGAAGATTTTTCGCTCTTAAAGTTATGATAAACAAGCTTAACATTAGTAATGTCTTTTAAATCATCCCAGCCACCACTATCACCTCTAGACATAAATACAACAGAAATAATAACTTCGGGTTTGGTAGCCGAAAGGTAACGAACAAGATTCATCGCAACTCTTTCTGCTCCACCTAACCTGTCTGTAGGTAAAACAAATAAGAAGCTATTCAATTTCCTTCTCTTTTTTATTTTGCAATGCTATCGCTGCATATACTTTACTTTTGTAATTTGAACTTTCTGTTAACTCGCTATCATTAACAAAGGTTCTTAAGGCTTTACTTTCATACTCTTTAAACGTCATTATTTTTTGGGCGGGCACCCCACCGACTACTGAATTATCAGGGATATTCTTACTTACGACACTACCGGAAGCTACAATGACATTATTACCGATACTAACCCCTGGCATAATAATACTATTAACCCCGATAAATACATCATTACCAATATTGACTGTAGCATAACGTTGATAGCGGGTTCCATTCGGGCCTTTAATTAAGCATGTTGCGCCATCATGGGTGAGAATTTTTACCCCTGATGTTATTGTTACTCTATTACCTATAGTGATTAAAAATGGTTCTGTTCCCCATTTTAAAATATAAATTCTACAATCTTCGCCAACAGTCACCCCTAATTTTCTCGCTAAAAACACTCCACCTTTTATGAACCCAATAAGTAATAAAAATAAAGAATTGATCAAGCTATAAATTCTTTTCATGTGTTTTCCACCTTTTTGATAAAACTGATACAGGCTGTTCTATAAGTAAATATAGGAGTCTAGCGAATAGGATAGAGAATAATAACGCACATATAACTCCTAATATATTTGAATTGTAAGTGGATTCAATATATCCAATGATGACATAACCGATATTTTGATGAATCAAATATAAAGAATATGAGATTGTTCCAAACCAAGTGAATTTATTCAAAAAAGAGTTCCACCATTGGTATTGGGTACAGTTGATAGAGAAACAAAACAAACCATAACATAATAGGATGGGGAACCAGTCATAATCGACTAGATTTAACACAGAAGAAAAATACAAGGTAACTAAGAGTAGTGCTTGATATATAAAAAATGTGAGAGGCTTGCTCTGTCCTTTATAGTATTCGTAAAAAACAATACCGAGTGAAAAGGGGATTGAGAATTTTGCTGCTATTAAAATAGCTATATTTTTGCACACTGGAATATCCCAAAAATTAAGCAGAGCAAAAGAAATTAATACCCAGAATATAGCGAAAGAAGTAAGAGATAATTTTCTTTGAGTCAAATAATAAAAAAGTCCTATCAAAGCATAAAAACTTAATTCAACCCGAAGAGTCCAATAAACACCATCGACATTTTGAAAACCTAAAAAGCCTTGAAACATGGTGAAGTTAAATAAAAAGTCAATAAATGGGACCTCTCTATTCTCCAAGCCAACCAAGGCTATGGTAGCGAAGGTAATGCACATCGCAACCCAATACACGGGATACAGTCTTAAAAATCGCGATCTAGCAAATTGTTTTAATGTTGTTTTAGGAGATAAGCTCATCGAAATGACAAAACCTGAAATTATAAAGAATAGATAGACACCATATTGACCGTAATAAACAAAATCATTCCCCTCGCCTTCTTTATCAAACAGTTCAGCGTACCTGTATATGTAATGATACAAAACTACCGATAATACGGCTATTCCTCTCAATGAATCAAGTTGCCAAAGTCTTCTCTTCATCTTTCACTTCCTTTATTTTTTAAGCCACAACATAAAAAACAGACAACAAAAACAAATAACTTTAAAGCATACAAATCATTATTAACAAAAATAAAGTAGGCGTAAAATGTAGCCAAAATAGGAAGTTTAATTGCATCAAAAGAGCTATCTATTGTTAATACTTTTCTTGATATCGAAATATAAAAAGGGAAAAACAGTAAAGGTATACTTAAAAAACCGTATTTAAAAATATAATTTAAAACAGTGTTATGAGCATGTAACTCCATAATATTAAATTCAGCAAGTCCACAGCCAACAAGGAAACATTCAGGAATCCTACCCATAAAACTAATCAGTACAGTTAACCGAGAGTCGTCAGATTCAATAACATTTGCTTGCCCTGAAAATGATAACCTATCGCGTACAGCTGAAGAGTTAAATATGTCTGAAGAGTCATAGAGATATGAAATAATTATAAAAATTATAAAGCCGAATGCTAATAAGTAGGCGGAATATTTTATTTTGTTTGGTGAATTTTGTTTGATGAATAATTGTCCAAACCAGAACATTGATAATAATATGAAAAAAAGTAGCCCACTTCTTGATGATGTCATTAGGATGCATACAAAAGCTAGGCTGAATATTAAAAAGTCTTTTAAACGGACTTTTTTAAAGGATGTTATAATAAAAAAACATAGAGCAATCATCATTGCCGCAGAATTAGGGTTTTCGGGCGAGCCAGCAGGGCGATAGTAGCTTTTAGAAAATGTCCCTAAATAGACAACATCAATTAAAATAGTAATACATATAATAAACAAGGTGAAAAGAGTAATCTTTTCTACGGGTAATTCCACAGATGAAAACAACAGCACAAGAATTAATATAGATAGCAAAATGGGAAATAATGTTAAAGCACTTTGAGATGAAGAGCCTTCAGCCATGAACCAAAACATCTCAATAATTGCAATGAGAGAAAAGGACAAAACCAAATATATTGACCCTCTAGTAAAGTGTGGATTATTATTTTTATCTAAAACTCGATATACAAGATATATAGCTGACAACCACAAAAGATATAGTAGTGCTGGAGAAGGTATTATCCCTTTTTTTGCAATATAGACATCTAACCGTGATAAAAAAAGGGCAAATCCGACGACAACAAAAAGATTAAAAAGCTTTAATAGCATTTAACCTCCTTATTCCTATGATTTATTAAATATATAAGAACATGTAAAAAAGAATAACAAGATGAAGTTAAAGCTATAGCTGCAGCTGAACCTATAACGCCATATTCGAAGCTATATGCTAAATAGATAGAAGATACTTTTAATATGAAAAATATTACTTCAATGAATGTCAGGTTTTTAATATTAAAATAATTTGCATTATATGTTTGAAATGGAAGAGATAAAAAATTGAATACCACCCAAATAAGCATCAATTTTGTTATGTTACTTGACACCAACCAATCAGCACCGAAAAACGTTAAGAAAAAATAATCAGATGATAGGTAAGCAATAGAAGTTCCAGCTAGCGACAAACAAAATAAGCTCAATGATATTTTGATAATGAGGCTATGATAATTGGATTGAACAGAGCTGATTTTTGAAATGATTACATTTCTTAAATTATTTGAAATTAAGTTAATAGGTAGTCTTACGAACCTCTCTGCGAGAAAGTAAAGCCCAGCATCGACAAAACCACCTAAAGTTGTGATTAAAATTAATGGGATGTTATTAGATAGTGCTGAAAAAAGTGCTTGCCCTCCGCCCCAAAATGCTTCCTTTATATAGTCTTTTGTTTTAAACATAAAGAATGATTCATTTGACCAATTATTTATATTGCTTTTAGGGATTGTTTTCCAAACTAAATAAAAAGTAGCAACAATTACTCCCATGAAAGTGCCAAGAATAATGCCAATATTAGAATCAAACAGAAAGTAAAAGAGAACTTGAAATAATATTACGGTAACAGAGCGTATTAATACAGAATATGTGATGAAATGAAACTGTCCATCCCTTGAAGAAAAGACTTTTGTTGCTTGATAAATACCATAGAAAAAAGCAAAAGACGAAACTAAAATGCTTGTTGATGTCTCCAGTTTTAGAGCACCGATATAAATAAATAGGTTGAGAATAAAGAATGACAGTATTGAAATGAGTAAAACAACTAATGTTGTTGAAAGGAAGTATAGTTTTACATTTTCAATATCATTTTCAGAAACTATTTTCCTTTCTGTTCTTAAAGTCGAAACTACTCCGACAATACTTACAATTGAAATAAAATTTCCTAAATACCCTAAACCAGAAGCCCCATATAACTCTACTAAAATAGGAGAAAACAAAATCGTCAATAATTGAGCGAAAATAGCTCCACTTATCAGAAGGATAGAGCCTTTTATTATTGACATCCTGTTACATACCAAAAAAGTAAAAAAATCATATTGAATAAATGGGGTAAAATAATCTAAAGCCCCAATCTAGTAAGCTGCTTGCTATTTTTGTCAAGAAAGGTGCAATAGGGAGCATATTGGCATAAGTATATTTAATTTACTACCGTTAACGGAAGGCTTGATATATATAACTAAATTCAATATTTATAATTCACTATATAAGAGTAGATCTACGTTGTTTTTGAAACTATGTTACCTCAAGTTTGATGTGCTATCAGACAAGTGAATTATTGTTCTTTGGAACAAACTAATAAATATACCTTTTTAACAAAGTAAGCATCCATATTAATTGCCTTTGGAGTTATTAGTTATACCTGTTGTGAAAAATCACAGTACATTTATCCAAACTTTTTAACTTGGTAGATAATTTTTCGTTCGAACAATACTACTTATGATGTTTTTAATTCAAATGTCTTGATCTACATCAAACACAAATAAAAGACTTAATGATAATCGTTTGCATTAAGTTTTGTTCGTGTGTATTATCGCCGCAATTATAAAACTCTCTCTCAAAAAATAATTAACGGACATGAACTCATGATGAAAAAAACATTAATTGCCTCAGCACTTGTTGGCATATTTGCAACGACTGCTGTTATGGCAAATGAAGATACTGAAGCTTTACGTAAAGTTATTGCTGAGCAACAAAAAGTATTGAAAAGCTTAGAAAAACGTTTAGACGAAACTGAAGTTCGCCTTGAAGCGACGGCTGACCAAGTTGAGTCAAGCACTTCTGCTAGCCCATTCGCTAAAACGACCATTGGTGGTTACGGTGAATTACATTACAACAATTACGAAGATAAAGATGCAAAAGTTGATTTTCATCGCTTCGTTTTATTCTTCGGTCATGAGTTTACTGACAAAATACGTTTTTTCTCTGAGTTTGAATTAGAGCACAGCATTGCTGGTGAAGGTAAAGCAGGTGAAGTAGAACTAGAGCAAGCATATGTTGAGTATGACTATAGCGACACAGTTACCACTAAAGCAGGTTTATTCTTAATTCCTGTTGGCATTATTAACGAAACTCATGAGCCACCAACATTTTACGGTGTTGAACGTAACGGCGTTGAAAAAAATATCATTCCTGCTACTTGGTGGGAAGCCGGTGTTGCTGGTAACTTTAAGTTAGCCCCTGGATTAGCTGTCGATGCTGCTATTACTAGTGGTTTAAACGTAGGCGATGATTATAAAATTCGTGGTGGACGTCAAAAAGTTGCTAAAGCATCAGCTGAAAACTTAGCTTACACAGGTCGTGTAAAATATACAGCGATCCCAGGTTTAGAATTAGCTGCTACAATACAGTATCAAACAGATCTTACTCAAAGTGCTGCAGGCGTTGATGAAGCTGGCGCGACATTAATTGAAGCACATGCTATTTATCAAGTGAATAACTTCACAGTTCGCGCACTATACGCGACTTGGGATATTGACGGTGATGAAGCTAAAGCATTAGGACGTGATGAGCAAACAGGTTGGTATGTAGAGCCATCGTACAAAGTAAATGAAGAAGTTGGCGTTTTTGCTCGTTATGCAGAATACAATAATGAAGCGGGTTTAAGCTCTTCTGATGCTGTTGAATCAACAAGTGTTGGTGTTAACTACTACTTACATGAAAACGTTGTATTTAAAGTTGATTTTGAAGAACTTGGCGGCGCTAAAGATTCAAAAGGCTTTAACTTAGGTTTTGGTTACCAGTTTTAATTAAGACCAGTTGCGCAAGTTTTGCGTTAGCTCATAGTAGATAGGGAAGTGAATGGGTATTATCTACTCATTCACTTTTTTGTTTTAAAATATATTCATTTTAATAGGTCGCATGTGATCAAATTAATATTCACTTTACTGGTAATACTTAGCTTACAAGCCCCTGCATTAGCTAAAGGTGTTTATCAAACATCAAAGCAGTTTGTTAGCCAGGCGTTTAATGGTGAGTTGCCTAAATCGAAAGCGTTATGGTTATCAGCAGAAGACAAAGTGATCATGAGCGAAATCATGAGTCATCAGTTTAACCGTTTACGATTACGCTATTGGCAGCAGGGTGGGGAAACAGTTTGGGTGTTAGATGAAATCGGCAAAGAAAAACCTATTACCATTGGTGTTCATATTAAAGAGTCAAAAATTATTGAATTGAAAGTATTAGCTTTTCGAGAGTCGCGTGGCGACGAAGTACGGCATGAATTTTTCACAAAACAATTTATATCAGCGACCTTAACAAAAGAAAACATGCTTAATCAACATATAGATGGTATAACAGGCGCAACCATGTCAGTACGTGCACTAACTAAAGTGGCTCGTTTAGCATTATGGTTAAATAACAAAGTGACAGATTCATAGTTTTCTAACAAATTGGTTTAGCTCAGTAGGTATAATGCAAACAGGCATGGTTAAGAAAAAATCAACACATTCAATACGCACCCGACTCATTCGCCAGTTACGTGATTGGCACCGTCGTCTTGGTATTTTTGCCGCATTTTTCCTTATTTTTCTTTCCGTCTCAGGCATTGCTTTAAACCATACAACACTACTGTCTTTATCTCATCAATCAATTTCCAGTCCTTGGTTATTAAGCCACTATGGAATAAAACCAGCTGATGATATTCGTTTTTATCAGCAAAAAAACTGGTTAGTCACAGATCAACTGGTTTGGTTAAAAGACAAGTTAGTCTTTGAAAGTGATGAAACCGTAGTCAGTCTGGCTGAATTTCAATCCTATACTTTATTAGCGACTCGTTCACAGTTAGTTATTTTTACTGAAACTGGCGATATTGTTGAACAGCTTGATAGTTCAAGTGGCTTACCAGCAGCCATATCAGCACTTAGTATTACAGGTGAACATCTAATTTTGAATACAACTGATGGTTATTATCAAAGTGATAGTGATCTAATGAGTTGGCAACGAATTCAAACGTTTATAGAACCATCGTGGATATCTAATGAACCAGCTAGCCAAGCAGAGTTAGCTGTAGCCCAAAGACAATTTCAATCGCAATTTTTAAACTGGGAACGCGTAATCCTCGATGCTCATTCGGGTCGACTGTTTGGTGATTTTGGCGTTTGGTTTATGGATCTGGTTGCTTTTATGCTTATTTTACTTTCCATTAGCGGTATTTATATTTGGCTAAGGTATTCAAAAAGTAAACGTTAACTCTTTAGGTTATATACCAATACATAAATAGGCACAATTGTAGCCTTGTTATAATAGGTAAAAAATGAACGTATTCGCTAAGCAAGTATTTATAAGTCTTATATTATTAATTTTAACTGGCTGTGACTCAAAGGACGCTGAAAGTGAATACTCACCAACTCAATTATCTGCAATTTCACAGCAAGCACTAAACGCTTTAGCAAAAACGCTCACCGTGAAATATCACTTTTTAAGCAATATAGAAACAGACTGCCCGGACTTTAAAGGTGAGAAAGTCGTACATTGTTATGGAGCTGAAATTAAATTTACTGCCAGTGAGAATATCCTCGCTAATGATTGGCAGTTATATTTTTCTCAAGTTTATCCCGCCTATGCAAGCCGTTCAGCTGAGCTATCGCTAAAGCATATAAACGGTGATATCCATCAAATATTACCGACAATAAATTTTTCTGGTTTTCATACTGGAGAAACAAAAACACTTAAGTTATGGGTAAAAAGTACCTTAATATCTGAATCTGAATTAATGCCCAATTACTGGTTAACAGCAAAGTACTTAACGCCTGCTGTTATTGAAAGTACTCGTACAACAATAGATCCCGATACGGGATTAGAAATTCAGCCTTATGTTGTTTCATTTGATGATATTAAAAAACAAACAAAGTCAGCACCCAATGACATTAATGAATATGCTTCGCCACAATGGTTGTTTCAACAAAATGAAAAATTAAACGTGGCAACAGAACATCTACCTTTCGCTATTATTCCTATGCCAAAGTCATTAACAATTACTGATAAAAATAGCCGTATTGATTTATCATTAGGCATTAATGTTCGCTATACAAATATTAATAAAGACGATGTTAGTGCAGCATTTGAACGATTAGCGCAGCTAGGTATTCAAAAAAATCATAATGGGGTAGTGGTTGATATTACCTTGAAACCCAAAACTAATAATATTATTGGAAGTTACCAACTTAGCGTAAGTAAAACCAAAATATCGATTAGCGCAGGGGATAAACAAGGGGCATTTTATGGGGTGCAAACCTTAGCAAGTTTACTCACTTTAGCCGATTTATCAGTACCTTTGGTAGAGATTGATGATGCACCACGTTATCAATATCGAGGGCAGCATTTAGATGTTGCGAGGAACTTTCATAATAAAAAAATGGTAATGACGCTTATTCAGCAAATGGCAGCTTATAAGCTTAATAAGCTACATCTACATTTAGCAGAAGATGAAGGCTGGCGCTTACAGTTACCCAGTTTTCCCGAGTTAACCGATATTGGCGCTAAGCGCTGTTTAGACATGAACGATAAAACCTGTATGCAACCACAATTAGGCGGCGCGCAAGCCTCTGATCGAGATGGTTTTTATAGCGTTAGTGACTATCAAGAAATATTAAGGTTTGCTTCACGTCATTACGTTCAGGTGATTCCATCTTTAGATATGCCTGGGCATTCACGTGCGGCGATTAAAGCGATGGAAGCGCGCTATCAATATTACATCGAACAAGAAAATGAAGAAGAAGCTAGCCGTTATTTGTTGAGTGACTTTACTGACAAAACGCAATATAGCTCTATTCAAAACTATAACGACAATACCATTAATATTTGTATGGAATCGTCATATCGCTTTGTTGACCGTGTTTTAGATGATTTGGTTTTAATGTATGAACAGGCCGAACATCCGTTAGAAATGTATCATATTGGTGCTGATGAAACGGCGGGAGCATGGTTAAAATCGCCAGTTTGTCAGACGTTAGTTGATGATAAATCAAATAACGTTAACGATATTAACCATCTTGGCGCTCATTTTATTGAACGTGTCTCACAGATGGTTAACAGCAAGGGAATTGACGTTGGTGGCTGGAATGACGGCTTAAGTGAAACACGCGTTGAAAACATGCCAAAAAACGTCTACTCCTACATATGGGGGGCATTACCTTGGGGAGCACATCAGCAAGTGAGCGAGCAAGCACGTCGAGGTTGGAATGTGGTGTTATCAATTCCTGATGTCCTATATTTTGACTTTCCCTATGAAGTCGACCCAAAAGAGCGCGGTTATCATTGGGCATCAAGGCGGGTAAATAGTCGTAGTATATATAACTTTATGCCAGACAATCTCCCCGTTCATGCTGAGTTTCGGCGCGATACTTTAGGGCAAAAGTTCACCATAGACGACCGGCTGACAAAAGATGAAAGCGGTGTTATTACTCATCAACCTTTACCTGAAAATTATCAAGTACTTGGTATTCAAGGACAATTATGGAGTGAAACTGTTCGCAGCGAGCAACAAGCTGAATATATGATTTACCCACGTCTATTAGCATTAGCAGAGCGTGCTTGGCATAAACCTAATTGGCAAGTACCTTATAACTATCAAGGTGCGAAGTATGATCAAAATAGTAGTGTTTTTGATAAAAACCGAAAACAGCAACGAGATAAACAATGGCAAAAATTTTCTAATAGCATTGCGCAAAAAGAATTAATTAAATTAGACAGGCAGAATGTATTTTATCGAGTACCAACCGTCGGTGCTAAAATTATTTCTGGCAAGTTGCACCTTAATACTTCATTGCTTGGTTTGCCAATGCAGTATCGCCTAGTCAACGGAGAATGGAAAAATTATCAACAACCCATTGCCGTGACACTACCGGTCGAAATTAGAGCCCAAACAGCAAACTTACAACGTTCAGGCCGAACTACTATACTGCACTAATAATTACAAAATTTGCAGTAGGTTGAATTTTCAAATGCCTAATGTATTAATATTTTTTATTAAGTAGATCTTTTATTTCTTGTTCATAATGCGAGCTTTTACTTTTTGAAAAACCAACATGAGTTCCTAGCACTTTCCCCGAACGGCCTATTAAATAACTACTGGGCATGCCTTTTAACTTAAACTTACGGGCAACTCTTCCTTTAGGATCATAAAAAACGAAAAAATTAGCAGGCGTTTCGTTAAGAAATTCTTCCGCTAATGACCTTTCATTGTCAACATTAACACTAATAACCACTAATCCTTGTTGCTGATATTTTTGCTGCATATCGTTCATCCATGGAAATGACTTACGACAAGGCCCACACCAAGAAGCCCAAAAATCGAGATAAATGACTTTACCTTGATGGGAGGCTATCAGGTTTTCAAAGCTTTGTAGGGTCGTTTCATTATTTTTTTCGTTGGCAATAGTTGCCGGACTAAAGCTCAGAGATGAAAATAAAAAAAGTATAACTATAATGTTTTTAGGGATGCTCATCATATTGTTCTTCATAGAAATTTATATTATTAGAACATGACTGCTTATTTTATAGAAGGTTTGTTTCGCTGATCTTTGTCAGGTAGAGTCAAAATCGATAGTGTAAAAAACCAACAATAATAAAAACATAAAAGGATGATGATATGAATGCAGTGGTGGTGGCGGTTAGCTTAGTCTTGTTATTAAGTTTATGGCGCGTCAATGTGGTCATGGCATTGTGCATAGGGGCAATATCGGGTGGTTTATGGTCGGGGTTATCATTTTTAGACACGGTTGCCGCATTTCAAAAAGGCCTTAGTGGCGGAGCAGTCATCGCGTTAAGTTATGGCATGTTAGGCGCCTTTGCTGTGGCAATATCTCGCTCAGGCATTACTGATGTTTTGGCTAGAACTATCTTGCTTAAAACGGGTAATGAGGATGATAAGTCTCAACGCTGGTTAAAAGGAGGTTTATTGACAATTATTTTACTGATTGCTATTTCTTCCCAAAATATAGTGCCTATTCATATTGCCTTTATTCCTATTGTTATTCCTCCATTATTGCATGCTTTTGCAAAAATGCAGCTAGACCGGCGGTTGGTTGCTTGTTTATTAACATTTGGCTTAGCGACGCCATTTCTTATTTTACCCGTCGGCTTTGGTGGTATTTATTTGTATGGAATATTACACAAAAATTTAGTGGACAATGGTTTGGTCATGTCAGCTACTGATGTACCATTTGCTATGATTATATCTGCTTGTGGCATGTTGGTTGGTTTACTCATTGCAATTTTCATTAGCTACCGTAAAAAGCGTGATTATGATGTCAATAAAATTTTAGCGATAGAGCCTGAACAAAAAAGTAAAGGGCAAAGTGAGGTTAGTAAAAAATCATTACTGATAAGTTTATTGGCCATAGCGGCGGCCTTGTCAATGCAGCTCTACACTAACTCTATGATCATCGGCGCGTTAAGTGGCATTCTAATCTTTACGGGCAGTGGCGTTGTTAAATGGCACCAAACTCAAGATTTATTCACCCGCGGTTTAACTATGATGGCAATGATAGGTTTTATTATGATCACCGCATCAGGCTTTGCCGAAGTGATGAAGACTACAGGTAGCATTAACGACCTTGTTTCATCTGTTAGTGGTTTACTATCAGGAAGCCAAGCGATAGCGGCTATCTTGATGCTATTGGTCGGCCTATTAATCACCATGGGAATTGGCTCTTCTTTTTCTACCGTTCCAATTATCGCCGCACTATTTGTTCCTTTATGTATTGATCTAGGTTTCTCTGCAATGGCAACCGCAGCTATTGTTGGTACTGCCGGCGCGCTGGGAGATGCTGGTTCGCCGGCTTCGGATTCAACATTAGGTCCTACAGCGGGTTTAAATGCTGATGGTCAGCATGATCATATATGGGATACTGTAGTGCCCACCTTTATTCATTATAATATTCCGTTGCTTATTTTTGGTTGGATTGCTGCCATGGTTTTATAATGAGGTGAGTAACGCTGTAACAAAATATGAACAACTTGCGTAGATTATGTGCAGGAACTCTTAGCTTGCCGAGTATTCGCTCTGCTAGGTATAAGATAAAGTGATTGAACATATTAATAATAAAAGTGAAGCATTTATGTCTTGGATAAAACATATTCCTTATGAAGAAGCGCAAGGAAAACTTTTAAAACTCTATAACCGTGTCAAAGGGCCTGACAATAATGTCGATAACATTATGCTAGCCCATAGTTTACGTCCTCACTCTATGGAAGGGCATATGGCAATTTATAAAAATGTCCTGCACCATACGGGTAACTCTATAGATAAATGGTTTTTAGAAGCGCTTGGTGTTTATACCAGCATGAAAAATCAGTGCCATTATTGTGTAGAACATCACTTTTCGGGCATGGCTCGCCTAATCGAAGATAAGCAACTTGCTGATAAAATGCGTATTGCATTAGAATGTGAAACCTTTACGGATGCTTTTGATGAAAAACAAGCTGCGGCTTTTGTTTATGCGAATAAACTGACGACGAATGTGGTTGCCATGGAGCGATCTGATGTTGTGAAACTAACAGGTTTTGGTTGGACAGATGGTGAAATATTAGAAATAAACCAAGTCGTGGCTTATTTTAATTATGCGAATAGAACGGTGTTAGGCTTAGGCATATATACAGATGGTGATATTATTGGCTTATCGCCGAATAATTCTGATGATCCCAATAATTGGAATCATGCGTAACACTTTTATTATTCTGCAAACAAGATCTTAAACATTCATTATATTGCCTGATCTGGCTTTAAAAATAATCTAAGTTAAAGCGTCGCCATTGAGTGGCGTTTTTACTGTATTGCCCCCCCCCATAAAGTGTTTATACTAGTGTTATCTCTTCAATGTTGAATATATTCATTATGCTACGATTTTCATACATAACCTCATCGTTACTATTAACCTGTTTGGTTTCATCTTTTCCTATTACCGCTACTGTTCAAGAAAAAACACCCGGACAGCTTGAACACGATAAATGGCTAAAATTACGCTTTAGTGATCAACATAAAAAGCTGATCCCAATAGTTGCAGTAGCAGATATATTTTTCGGCTGTGATAAAGCTAAAAATAATGGTACTGCAAATTATAACGTTACTGAACTTGTTGATATGGATCGTAATTTACTCGCAGAGAAGTTATCAACGTGCTTAGCTGGCGAAAGTATGCAGTCAGACATCGCCTTAAATTATGGGTTGTATGGCTGCTTTTACGAACAATTAAAACATTTATCCCAAGATGAAAAACAAGAAAAAATGCGAATAGTCACAACGAGTATTTCGTTATTAGGCCGAGAAGATAGACAGAAAAGTTTTTCGCGATGTGTTACAGATCAATCGATCAGTTATTTAAAGTAGGCTGTTTAAAGTATAGATAGTGTAGGCGGCAATAACGAAAAGTTTGGATTATACACTTTACCATTTCCCACAAAAAAGGAGCAATTAAGCTCCTTAGTAAGTACTTCATGAAAGATTAATTTTCGCGTAGCGCTCTAAAGCCTAAATAATTTGAACGAAAACCAGAAGAAAGCTCTAAACGTACTGACGTTCTAGCTAATTTAGGTGCGAAATTCCAAGCGCCACCACGAGCAACAATTTTATTGCCATTGGTTAATTCCCAAACATTACCTACGGTATCGAATAAACCTAATTTGTTTGCTCTAAATGATTTTACTGGGGCTGTGCTACGGTTTGACCATTTACTGCCACAATACGCACAATTTGCTTTACCATTACCAATATCATTGCCCCACCAGTAGTTGTCAACACTACCTGCACGTGCAACATATTCCCATTCCATTTCATTAGGCAAGCGATAGCTACGCTCGGTTTTCTTTGATAACCATGCAAGGTAAGATTTGCTGTCTTTATCGCTAACACATACCACTGGATGGTCGTCTGCCTGGCTGAACCCCGGGTTACGCCAGTTTAATACGCTGTTATATTTTGGTTCGCCGTCAATAAATGCGGCACAACCATTTTTACTTTCTGCTTCAGTTACATAATTTGTTTCTTTAACGAAATGCTTAAAGTCACCGACTGTTATTTGATTTTGACCAATCGCAAATGCTTTCAATATTTTCTGACCGTGGGCAGGCTTTTCATTGCTTAAACCAGCACCTTTCATGTCTCCCATTTGAAATCGGCCAGCAGGAACGCCAATAAGTTCAGGACCTAATTCATCACCAGGCAGAATATCTTGAATTTTTTCGCCATTAGCAAAATTAATAGGGGCTTTTACTAGCTCCACTTTAATCAAGGTGTTTTTTGATAAACGAATTTGTTCTTGATGATCACTGTAACCAGGTTTAGTTACACTAATATCATGATGGCCTGCAGATAACATGACGTTTAGTTTGGTTGAACCATAACTTACACCATCAATAAAAACTTCGTCATCGTATTGATCAGAGCGAACCGTTAATTCATACATTAAGGTGTCGTCGTTTAAGCCGTTGTATTTCTCAGAATTTGCATCTTCATTAACAACTGGTGTCGCAGGTTGTCCTTCTTGATAACCACAATAGCGTGCTGAAATATTTAACAAGGTACAGGCTTCATTGTTAGGTAGTGAGCCCTGCATTTCTACGATAATTGTTGTGCCGTAGTTTCCTTGACCGCTAAATTCACCTGCTTTAACTTTGTGTTTTACTAAACGAACTTTTGCCGCAGAATCTTTTTTATACTTATTGATAAGGCTGGATTCAGTTGCTGTGTTAAATAATTTATCTAGAAATGTTTTTGAAGCTTTTTGTTTAGCTAAACGATTACCGCGGGTAATACATTTATTCAAGGTTTCTTGAGTATCACAAGTTACTACTTGATAAACTTCTAATTCATCTTGCTTTTTAAACTCACCACGTAAGCGTTTAACACGAGCAATACGAATCTCTTCAACTAAACCTTCGCGGGAATTAGCCAGCGTAAAACGATCGATATTTGCTTGTGCTAATTCGGTTTTTGCATCAGACAAATTTGTGACACTGGCCTTGATCGCATCTTTATTTTGTTTTTGATTGATGATGGACTGACGATAATCATTTTGAGCTTGAGCAATATCTTGATCCGGATTATCTACCATAGCTTCATATTGCTCATTCATGTTGAGCAAAGCTTCTTGGCGGAGTGTTTGTAGTGTTTTCCCTTGAGCGCGTAAATCATTTAAGCGCCCTTGTTCATCGGCAACTTGTGTATTTACATTATTTAAAGAAGTGATGAAAGCACTGTACTGGGCTTCTTTACTACTTAATTCAATTTCTAAACTTTCAACGGTCGTGCTTTTAGATGGAGTAGTTTCAAAAGCATGAGTATATGAACTCATTGAAAGACAACTTATAGTCAGAGCGAGTAAAGCCAAGCGCATGTTTAATATTCCCAAAGGATAGAAGTTAATCGCAAATTCAATATTTTAATTAATGAACGTATTGAATATTACAGATTTATTTCAATTTATCATTGATATAGTTTTAATTGATTCATCATATTTGCTCAAGGGCTAAATCGCAAGTGATAAACTAGATTTACTATTGAATTATCTTCTTTAAAATTAATTATTCAACAAATTAGCAGGGGAAAACTGATCTGTCAGTAACTTAGTTTCCTCCGGCCAGTCTTGGTCGACACTGGTTGATGTCATTTGTTCGCTGATTTTAGACAGGTTCACTGAAAAAGGAATTAATCGGTCGTGTAACTTTTTAGCGCGTTGAGTAATCATTTCTGAGCTAGGTAATTCGCCTTTAGCGGTTAAAATGATGCGATTACTGTTTTTATAATTACGGACGTTGTAAAAGTCACCAAATACTTTCTTGTAGGTTGCTGATTCATGGGCATATAAACCACTGACAGAAAAAGTATTTGCACTTAAAATGCCGTTCGGGGTGAGTATATTTTTAGCTTCTTGTAAAAACTCTTGAGTTAACAAATGCTCAGGAATGTAATCTCCGTTGAATGCGTCGAGAATTATCCAGTCGTACTGCTGTTTTTTTATCACCGCGCGTTTAATAAAAATTCTCCCGTCTTGCACTATCGAAGATACACGTTGATTTTCGAAAAAACCAAAGTATTGTCGAGCAACTTTAATCACTGCAGGGTCAATTTCAACATTGGTAATAGTACTTTGCGGGTATATTTGGTGTAATGTGTTCGACATTGTTCCGCCGCCTAAACCAATAATTAGGATGTTTTTAGGGTTATCTAGGAGCAATAAACCTGAAAACAGTAACTTGGTATAGTTAAACACTAATTGCTGTGGTGTACTTTTATAAAAACAACTTTGGTTAGTTTTACTGGTTTTAACATTGAACTTTAAACAGCGTAAATCGCCTTGGTCCTCAACTAAAATGTTGCGGTATAAAGAACGCTCTTGATGTATAACTTCCGCTGAAGTGCTTTTTGCAAAAAATACGTTTAGTAGAAAAACAGTTAAGGTTAAAGTAGTTATTTTATTCATGAGCTGTACCTACCGTATTGATACTAATTGGGCTTGCTGATTTATTTAATACGATCGCGACAGCCCCTAACACTGCTAACACTGAACTAAAAACGATAATAATGTTATTTACCTCAAAAAATAGCACGAAATAAAATGAGGTAATAATCGTACCTAAGGCACTGCCGAGTGTAGAAACGAAATAGAGTTTCCCGGCAATTTGACCACTTTTATCCTTATCTGTTACTAATAATCGAACTGAGTAAGGGGAGATCATGCCTAAGATAATGGTGGGTACAAAGAATAATGCACCACAGGCAAGTAATGAGCCGTAGCGGGAGTCTTCAACATTAAGAAAGATAACTTCCATAATGCCAGTTGACCAAAATGCGACGGGTAAAATGGTAATGCCAGCGAACAGAAAAATAATACCATAACGTTTTAATGACGCGTTATGAGTAGAGAGTTTACCGCCTGCAAGATAGCCAAACGATAAGCTCAGCATAAACACCGTAATAATGCTGCCCCAAATATGAACACTGCTGCCAAAGAAAGGCGCAAGAATTCTGCCGCCAAGCAACTCAATACCCATTATGCAAAAGCCGCTACAAAAAGCGAGTAAGTAGATAAAAGGGTTTTTCCAAGAAGCTTGAGGTTGTTGGTCTGTCATGAATAGGTATCTATAATATTTAAGTTAAGTTTCTACATCTTAACGAAAAAACCTAAGCGATACACCACTAAAGTTAACATTTTTTGAGACGAGATTGTAAGTGAACTTTTCTCTCACTTACAATCAATTTTTCTTTAATGATCAGGCCTTTAATATGGGTTTTAAAAATCTAGCAGTATGCGACGTTTTATGTTTTGCCACGTCTTCTGGAGTACCAGACACAAGGATTTCTCCGCCACCAGCCCCACCCTCAGGGCCTATATCAACAATCCAGTCGGCCGTTTTTATCACGTCTAAGTTGTGCTCAATGACGACAACGGTATTACCGTGGTCACGTAAACGATGAATCACCTCCATCAGTTGTTTAATGTCATGAAAATGCAAACCTGTGGTTGGCTCATCAAGAATATATAACGTTTTCCCGGTATCACGCTTTGATAATTCTTTAGCTAATTTAATACGTTGTGCTTCACCACCGGAAAGGGTTGTAGCCGATTGACCTAATTTAATATAACTTAAGCCCACATCCATTAAGGTTTGTAATTTCCGATTTATCGCAGGAATAGGCGAAAAAAACGTTAAAGCGTCTTCAATAGTCATATCAAGCACTTCATGAATACTCTTTCCTTTGTATTTAACTTCTAGCGTTTCGCGGTTATAACGCTTCGACTTACAAACATCACAAGGTACATAAACGTCAGGTAAAAAGTGCATTTCAACTTTTATTAGCCCGTCACCCTGACAAGCTTCACAGCGCCCACCTTTAACGTTAAAGCTAAAGCGGCCTGGTTTATAACCTCGAGAGCGAGACTCTTGCGTTGCGGCGAAAATTTCACGAATCGCAGTAAATATTCCGGTGTAAGTTGCCGGATTAGAACGTGGCGTTCTGCCTATTGGACCTTGGTCAATATCGATAACTTTGTCGAGTAAATCCAAACCGATAATTTCTTTATAGGGTGCTGGCACGTCGATGGTTGCGCCATTTAACGCGATATGAGCAAGCTTATATAAGGTATCGTTAATAAGCGTTGATTTCCCCGAGCCTGAAACGCCAGTAACACAGGTCATCAAACCATTAGGAATGGTTAAGTCGACATTTTTTAAGTTGTTGCCTGTTGCGCCTTTTAGTTTAATAACATTGTTTTTATCAAAAGGAATACGCACCTTAGGTATTTCAATGGCTTCTTTTCCGGATAGGTATCGTCCAGTCAGTGATTTTTCACAGGCTAATATATCGTTCACATCACCCTGAGCAATAATTTCACCACCATGAACACCCGCACCTGGACCAATATCAATGACATAATCGGCGGCGCGAATGGCATCTTCGTCATGTTCAACGACAATAACGGTATTGCCTAAATCACGCAAATGAATCAAGGTTTTTAATAAACGTTCATTATCGCGTTGATGCAAACCAATCGAAGGTTCGTCTAAAACGTACATAACCCCAACTAAACCCGCACCTATTTGACTCGCTAAGCGAATACGTTGAGCTTCACCGCCTGACAAGGTGCCTGAGGCGCGTGACAAGTTAAGGTAATTTAAGCCAACATTGACTAAGAAACCTAGTCGTTCACACACTTCTTTAAGGATCTTTTCTGCAATTTGCGCTCTTTGGCCCGATAAATTTAAGTTTTCAAAAAAGGCTAGGGCGTCAGCGATAGAGAGCTCTGCAATATGAGTTAGCGGTGTATCAGCAATAAAAACATTTCGAGCCTCAAGTCGTAAACGGCTGCCATTACAATCAGGACAATGTTGGCTATTCAAATATTTTGATAACTCGTCTCGAACCGCGTTTGATTCCGTTTCACGAAAGCGGCGTTCCATATTATTGAGAATACCTTCAAACGGATGCTTGCGAATAACCACATCACCGCGGTCATTCATATATTTGAACTGAATCTCTTGCTTGCCACTTCCACGAAGAATTAATTCTTGATGACTTTTCGACAGTTTGTTAAACGGGAAGTCAAGGTCAAACTCGTAGTGATCTGACAAGGCTTGTAGCATTTGAAAATAATAGAAATTACGCTTATCCCATCCACGAATCGCACCGCCAGACAAGCTTAATTCAGGATTCGTGATCACACGAGAAGCGTCAAAGAATTGCTGATTACCCAAACCATCACAAGTTTTACAAGCACCGGCCGGGTTGTTGAATGAAAACAGACGTGGCTCAAGTTCTTGCATGCTGTAGCCACATTGTGAACAAGCAAAATTAGCTGAAAAGACTAATTCTTCGCGATCAGGTTCGTCCATAAAGGCAACTTTAGCGGTGCCAGCGGTTAAACTTAAAGCGGTTTCAAATGATTCGGACAAACGAAGTTGAATGTCGTCACGTACTTTTAAGCGATCAACCACGACTTCAATGGTATGTTTTTTATGAAGCTCTAATGTTGGAGGATCAGACAAATCGCAAACCTCTCCATCAATTCTTGCGCGAATGTAACCTTGTGACGCAAGGTTATCTAGTAACTTTACATGCTCACCTTTTCGGTTTTGCAGTACCGGCGCGAGTACCATGACTTTAGTGCCTTCTTTAAGGGCTAAAACTTTATCCACCATTTGTGAATTTGTTTGTGCCGCTAAAGGTTGATGATGTGTTGGACAACGAGGTTCACCAACACGGGCATAAAGTAGTCGCAGGTAATCGTAAATTTCGGTGATAGTTCCAACAGTGGAACGAGGGTTATGTGACGTGGACTTTTGCTCTATAGAAATAGCAGGGGATAATCCTTCGATATGGTCAACATCAGGTTTTTCCATTAACGACAAGAATTGGCGTGCATATGCAGATAGAGACTCTACATAGCGACGTTGACCTTCAGCGTACAAAGTGTCAAAAGCTAATGAAGACTTACCCGAACCAGAAAGCCCTGTTATAACGACTAATTTTTCTCTAGGAATATCTAAGCTGATATTTTTCAGGTTATGCGTTCTAGCGCCACGTACTTCTATATTTTTCATAATACCAACGTTAATAAGTTTCTTCTCGAACAGCGAGATTTAAAAGACTAAAGGCAGAGTATTGATTGAAGATTATGGTCATTATTGGTAATTGTTGCTTCATTACCCTTATACCCAACATCCATGTAAAAACATTATCTAAATCAATAACGCGACCTGCAAGCCTGTTAAACTTGCCCTTCAATAGTTTGCTAGCGATTCTGTAACCGCCCATAATTTTTTTTAATATAGAATCACAATGTACAAAAAACATTTGTTCTCAAACTGCTGACAAGCTTTGAGTAGGAACAAACTTAATAGTTTGGATATAGTAATTCACGTACAGATTGAACCGAGTATTATTGCATAATAACTCGACAAAAATCAGTATTAATCTCTGTTTTTGTTCAGGTCTTGGTCGTGATACTATAGCGCCGATTTTTGCTTTTTTTTATTACATGTTTCGAGAATTTCATGAGTACCACAGGTTTAAATAGTATTGAGAAAAGAGCCGCATTTTCTTTAGCCGCAGTATTTGGCTTACGTATGCTTGGGCTCTTTATGATTTTGCCAGTTTTTGCTATTTATGGCGAACAACTGATCGGCTTTAGCCCTATTTGGATAGGCTTAGCAATTGGAGCCTATGGTTTAACGCAAGCCATGCTACAAATTCCTATGGGTATTTTGTCAGATAAATATGGTAGAAAGCCGATTATTTTATTTGGCCTAGTTATTTTCTTTTTCGGCAGTGTTGTTGCGGCAATGTCCGACACTATTTACGGTGTGGTTTTTGGTCGTGCACTTCAAGGCATGGGCGCTATTGCTAGTGCAGTGTTAGCTTTAGCTGCGGATTTAAGTCGAGAAGAGCAACGCCCTAAAGTAATGGCGACGATAGGCATGTTTATTGGACTGTCGTTCACATTAGCTATGGTCTTTGGTCCCATTGTTGCACAAGCCTTTGGTTTAAGCGGTTTGTTTTGGTTTACCGCTATATTAACCATTTTCGCAATGGTAATGATTCAATTTATGGTGCCAAATTCTGTTAACAAAGCGCCAAAAGGCGACAGCGTAGCCTTACCTGAACAGCTCAGCAAACTTATTCGTCACCCGCAATTAACACGCTTGAACTGGGGCGTATTTATTCTACATATGGCATTAACCGCCTGTTTTATTACTTTACCTAAACAGTTTGTTGCCAGTGGTTTAGCCCTTGAACAGCATTGGCAATTGTATTTGCCGGCGTTATTGGGCTCATTCTTTTTAATGGTGCCTTTTATGCTAGTGGCGATTAAAAAGCAAAAAGAAAAACAAATGTTTTCGGCGGCTATTTTATTACTTGCTGCCTCGTTACTTTTATTATGGTATTTACCGCTTGGTTTTTGGACATTAGTCGTATTGGTAGTGATGTTTTTTACGGCTTTTAATTATTTAGAAGCGACCATGCCGTCAATTCTATCTCGTATAGCCCCTGCTGGCGTGAAAGGTAGCGTCATGGGGATTTATTCGAGTAGCCAGTTTTTAGGTGCGTTTACCGGTGGCATACTCGGTGGAGCTATTGCTAGCCAATTCGGTGAACAAGCAATATTTTTAGTTATGTCGTTAATGACATTATTGTGGTTCTTTGCCGCGATAAGTATGAAAGCGTTGAAAAAGTCAAAAAACTATACCTTTTCGACGAGTATTGATTGTGAAGAAAAAGCCCATGAAGTCGCTGAACAGTTAATCAATTTTCCTGGCGTAATTGAAGCGACCTTAGTACAAGAAGAGTCGGTTGTTTATCTGAAGGTTGATGATAAAGTAGTGAACTTAGCTGAGATAAAAGCGGTGTTGAACCCTTAGTTTTCAAAGAAAAAATATTACTAACCGATAGTGTTATTCATAATGTTATCGGTTTTCATTAACAGTATCCGTCACCCTCAATATATTTCAAGGCCTTGTCCTTAATAAACAGCAATAATCTCATCACAAAGTTTATTAACGCCAACCATTAGTTCAACTTCATCATCAACAAACTTGCCTAACAAAGCTTTTGCCATAGGTGACGTTGGGGTGATCACAGTATAATTCATCCCTTCTAACTGACCACGAAAGCCACCAGCCGCTGGCACAATAAAAAACCAATGATTTTCATCGCTGTCTTGCGCGAGTTGCACTAAAGCCCCTAATGAAATAGACATGCTTTCATCAAAGTCTCGAAGAACTAACTGCGCAAGTGCTTGCTTTGCTAACTGGATTTCTGTGACACGCCGAGATTGGCCCTCTGCCAAATAACTTGCCTCAATTGCAAGGGTATCGTATTGGGTTTCCGCTACAGACTGATCGTCAGTTGCAGCAAGGTGAGCGTTATTCGCAGCGGTCATTGTCGCGGATAACTCTTGCTCTAAATGGGAAAATATATCACTAAGGATTTGCTTTTTATTCATAGGGCTTAGGATACTTGTTTGAAATTTTTAGTAAATAAACTTTTAATCTGACACGTGTCAAAATAGTGCTTGAGTTTTTAGTCATAAACGACTATTTTATAGATAACTGGTTTGACCATTAAACGATCTTGATAAAGTGAATAAACATGACCAACAAGTATACTCAAAGCACTAATAGCGCATTCCCTCATTTATTAGCCCCTTTAGATTTAGGGTTTACCACGTTAGCAAATCGTACATTAATGGGCTCAATGCATACTGGCCTTGAAGAAGAGAAAGGTGGCTTTGATAAATTAGCCGCTTTCTATGAAGCTAGAGCAAAAGGTGGAGTCGGTTTAATTGTTACCGGTGGTATTAGCCCTAATGCTCGCGGGCGACTGACACCATTGGGTTGTGAACTCAGTAAGTTTTGGCACGTGAATAAACATAAAAAAATTACCGATGCAGTTCACCAATATCCAACGAAAATCTGCTTACAGTTACTTCATGCGGGCCGTTATTCTTATCATCCATTTAGCTTTGCACCGAGCAAAGTAAAGTCACCTATTAACCCTTTTACGCCAGCAGCTATGTCAGTTCGTCAAATTAAAGGCACGATTAAAGACTTCGCTCATTCTGCTTTATTAGCAAAAAAAGCAGGCTACGATGGTGTTGAAATCATGGGGTCTGAAGGTTATTTAATTAATCAATTTACGTGTGTTAGAGTCAATAAAAGAACCGATGAGTGGGGCGGAAGTGTTGAAAACCGTATGCGCTTAGCTATTGATATTGTTAAAGCGGTCCGTGCAAAAGTAGGTGATAAGTTTATTATTATTTTTCGCCAATCGATGCTTGATCTAGTCGAAGGCGGTAACAGTTGGCAAGACGTAGTCACTATGGCGAAAGCAGTAGAAGCGGCTGGTGCAACCTTAATTAATACTGGTATTGGTTGGCATGAGGCACGTGTACCCACCATCTCGACTTCAGTGCCTCGAGCTGCATTTACTTGGATCACCGAAAGAATGAAGCAAGAAGTGACTATTCCTCTGGTGACGACAAACCGCATAAATACACCGGAAGTGGCGGAAGATGTTCTATCAAAAGGACATGCTGATGTTGTTTCCATGGCACGACCCTTTTTAGCTGATGCTGAATTTGTAAAAAAAGCTATTGAAAATAAAAGTGATGAAATTAATACCTGTATTGGCTGTAATCAAGCCTGTTTAGATCATGTTTTTCAACAAAAGCGCGCTTCATGTTTAGTGAATCCAACCGCTTGTTATGAAACAGAATTAACTTTTGAAAAAGCAAAAAGAAATAAACGTATTGCCGTTGTTGGCGCAGGGCCTGCGGGATTAGCCTTTAGTGTTTATGCGGCGCAACGAGGTCATAAAGTTGAAATATTTGATCGCGCAAGTGAAATTGGCGGACAGTTTAATTTTGCGAAGCAAGTTCCAGGTAAAGAAGAGTTTTATGAAACCATCAGGTATTTCAATAAACAAATCAGTTTACTCGATATTAAAGTTCAATTATCAACAGAGGCAACAGCTGATGAACTAACTAAAAATGGTTTTGATGAAATAGTTATCGCTACCGGTATTTTACCGAGAAAACTAGATATTGAAGGTATCGAACATGAAAAAGTAAAAAGTTACTTAGATGTACTTCGGGACAAACAACCGATAGGTAAGAATGTCGCGATTATTGGCGCTGGCGGTATCGGTTTTGATGTTGCTGTATTCTTAGCTGAAGAACATGAAAAGTCGCCTTTAGTTAATGATAAAGCACAATGGTTGAAAAACTGGGGCGTTGATCAAAGCTACCAAAATAATGGCGCTTTATTGGATAAGTCGACTGCACAGCATGTTGAAAAAACTCCTCGTAATATTCATTTATTACAAAGGAAATCGACAAAAGTGGGGAAAGGCTTAGGAAAAACAACGGGCTGGATCCACAGGTCCACTCTCCAAAAAAATGGCGTAAAAATGCTAGCAGGTGTCAGTTATAAGAAAATTGATGATGCGGGTTTAACCATTGAGATAGATGATAAAGAGCAAGTGCTAGCGGTTGACCACGTTATTATTTGTGCCGGACAAGAACCACAACGCGGTTTATACAAACAATTAGAAAGTAGCAAAGGGGCTGAACAAGGGTTACATTTAATTGGTGGTGCTAAAGTTGCCGCAGAATTAGATGCGAAAAGAGCGATTCGCCAAGCAGCGGAGTTAGCTGCTATTATTTAATCGAGACGTTAGCATGTTGAAAAATAGATAAAATTAATTTGAAATTAAGCCTCCGCTTTTAGGGTCAACTGTTATGCTTATGAATATGAGCTTAATGTTGACCTATAAAAATAAGAGTGATTATGTCTGTATTTCTTAAACCTGCAATTTCATTATCGAATGCTTTACGCTTTAAAGCAAAATTCCTTTTATTAGCCTGTATATTCTTTTTGCCCATTCTAGTGGGCTCCGCTTGGATAGTACAAAAGCAAAATGCGCTCATTGCACAATATCAACAAGAAATATTAGGACTGCACCAGATTCAACAAACGGTAGCTTTAGAGAAGACTATTGCCAATACGCGTATCGATAAATCAGCATTGTCCTCAGTAAAAGATAAAATATCTGTTCTTATTTCATCGAAAAGCATTCCATCTTCGATTTTATCAACTACATGGCAAAAGTTACTTACAAGTAATACTGAAGCCCAAGCGAATAGCTACTCAAAAGTTTATCAACAAAGCTTATCACTACGAGAAAATATTGCAGCCTTAAGTGGTTTGACTCGAGAGGCCGATGCGATTGCCTTTTATTTTGCAGAGGCAAGTAGTCAGCGAATTCCTGCATTATTAGAGTATTTAAAACGACTACAAGCAATAAACGAGCAGATAATAATCCAGGGATTTGATGCAGAAAGCTATACATTAGTTGTGGCGTTAGATAAACGCATTGATGAGCTGCAAGTGCAATTAGCAAAAACCATCAGTCAATTGAAGCGTGTGGCCAATAAAGAACTATCGACATTCTTGCCCAAATATACCCAGTTGAATATGCAACTCGATGACTACCAACAAGAATTACATCAAAAGATGATAGATCCTGATGATATTTCTTTGAATCAGAGTCAAGCAACAGCGCTAGCTAATAATGTGTATAAAAAAACGAATTCATTATTAAATAGTAGTGACCAATTGTTATTAGCCCGTATCCACCAACTTAATGACATGAGTGTACAAGCACTGTGGATACTTGCCATAGTACTTACTCTAGTTATTTTACTGATTAGCTACTTATTAATGGGCATTTATTACTCTTTAATCAACAACGTTAATGCGATTAATCAAGCGGCAAAATACTTAGGGGATGGTGATTTTTCACAATTATTACATGTTAACGCTTCAGATGAACTGGGCGATATCGCTAAAAACTTTAGCCAAATGCAACAGAAAATACATCAATTATTATCTGATTTTGCCGGCGATATTAATACATTACGGGATTCGGCTAATAATATTCATCAATTAACAGACAATATGGAGCAGAGTATTGCTCAACAACAACAAAATACTCATAGCATGGTGCAATCCATTAATGAAGTGAGTGGTTCTGTGGAAGTTATTAGTGAGAGTACAACTGCAACCCAACAGCTCACCGAGCAGGCAAGTGAACACGCGAATCAAGGAAAAGATATTATTAGTGGTACCGCGCAAACGATTATTCAAATATCCGAAGAAGTAAATAGCTCGGCAAGCATTATTGATGAATTAGCGGGTTATAGTAATGATATTGGCCAATTTGTTAAGGTGATTAAAGAAATTGCCGATCAAACCAATTTACTTGCCTTAAATGCTGCCATCGAAGCGGCTCGTGCAGGAGAGCAAGGGCGAGGTTTTGCTGTGGTTGCCGATGAGGTTCGAACATTGGCGAGTAGAACTCAAGACTCAACGGCAGAGATTCAACGTATTATTGAGTTATTACAATCTGGGACGAGTAAATCGGTAGAAGCTATGAATCAAGGGGTTGCAATGGCTGGGAAAGGCGTTGAAAAGACGTCGTTGGTAAGCAGTACTTTCTCTGAAGTTACTAATAATGTCGATGAAATCGTGGGAGCAACGCTACAAATATCTACGGCCGTTAATCAACAAGAGACTATGGTTAAAGAGATGGCTCATAATACTGACAGTATCGCACAAGGAGCGGATCAAGTAATGCAATCGGCAAAAGATGCTGCGTCAGCTGGCGAAAATTTATTAGCACTGGCAGACCACCTTTCACAGCAATTGGTGCAATTTAAACTACATAGTTAAGCGAAATAAAGTGACTGTTTGAGCAATTCAGGTATTATTGCCCGTTAAACCAATCTGTTCATAAATAAGTAGATTTTTCTGAATGAATAAAGTGTCAACGTGTATTCCTCTTTTATCTGAAAACATAAATGTCTTATCAGGCGCTAAACAATATGCTAGTGCATTAATTCGTTTAATCGAAAGTGCTCAGTCACGTGTTTATATTACCGCTTTATATTTGCAAAATGATGATGCCGGACAGCACATTTTACATGCGTTACATCAAGCCAAGCAGAAAAACCCTCAATTAGACATTAAAGTTTTTGTCGATTTTCATCGCGCCCAACGTGGTTTGATTGGTGATAAATCAGGACAAGGAAACCGTGATTTCTACCTTGAACTTGCTGAGCAATATAGTGAGGAAGTTGCCATTTATGGTGTCCCTGTTAAACGTAAAGAGTTGATGGGCGTTTGGCATTTTAAGGGAATGGTTTTTGATGACACCTTGCTATATACAGGTGCAAGTATTAACGATATTTACCTACACCAACATGACAAATATCGCTTAGACCGTTATTACGAAATTCAAACCTCAGAGCTGTGTACAAGTTTTTGTGAGTTTCTGGATGAATTCTTTGTCGACAGTGGTTTTGCTCCACAATTAAATACCGCCGTATTACCCAATAAACTACAAGTTAAAGGGAAAATAGCAAAGTTAAAAATAGCATTGAAAACGGCTCGCTTTAAATATTCAACTACGTCTGCTAATGAAACTAATACTTTAAATGTTATGCCACTAATTGGTTTCGGACGTCGAAAAAATCAGCTTAACGATATTATTCGCCGAACCATTCGTGCTTCCAAAAAGGAACTGCTACTTTTTACGCCTTACTTTAATTTACCTAAACCCGTTATGCGTGATCTTCGTTCAGCGTTAAAGCGAGGTGTGGAAGTAACGATAATTATTGGCGATAAAAAAGCGAATGATTTTTTTATCGCAGATGAAAATAACTTTTCAATGATAGGTATTATCCCTTATATTTATGAAACATTATTAAAAACTTTCGTAAAAAAGCATCAAAAATATTTAAACAATAATCAGCTGAAAGTTAAATTGTGGCAACATGAAAATAATAGCTTTCATTTAAAAGGTGTTGTTGCTGATAAACGTTGGCATATTCTAACCGGCAACAATTTAAATCCACGGGCATGGGGTTTAGACTTAGAGAATGGTTTATTAATTGATGATGTTGAACAAAAGTTACTACCCACATTATCTAAAGAGCTCGCTGAAATTAATCAGCATACTCAGTTGATAGAGAACCATTTACAAATTGAATCACCAGATCAATACCCAGAAAAACCTAAAAAATTGCTTAAAAAACTAAGGATCGCGCAAATAGATCGTTTGTTGAAACGTTTTTTGTAAGTATTAATCTATGCTAACTTTCTAGATTAATTAAGTGTAGATTTTGTCTGCTTTGTTAAACAACATCCAAGATGTTAAGACATACTTATCACTTGATACAGGTACATTTCCTCTGTGGGTGTGAGTAAAGCCGCAAGGGGCAATAATCATAGTGCCTGCTTTAGGTTTAATACTTTTTTCTTGATAAAAAAAGTCAGTTTCACCACCTTCCTCAACATCATTCAAATAAATAATAAACAGCAAATTTCTGTGTAGCGCATCATTTTCACCTGCTTGTGGGTATATTTCAGAATGCCAGTAATTATAATTGCCTTTACCTTGTAAGTATTTTTGCGCATTAATAGGAGCTAATCTAAATAAATATTGTATTAAATTCATTAGATTAGGTTTGCCAATCTCTTCAAAATTATCAGTAGTTAATTGTACTGGGTGTTTTGTTACCGGGTGTTGTACAGTTAACGAAATACCGCTAATTAAACTAAAATAGTATTTATTCACATACTCAGTAATATGAGTCGAACAGGCCTGTAAAATAGTTTGCAGGTCAGTTTGAAACTCAGGGTGCTGGTTTAAATAAATATCTTGGCTAAGTTTTTTATTTACATCAATACCGCCCCCTGTACGCCCTTCATTTTTATGAGGGCTATGTTCAAAATTAGTAATAAATTTTTGACAAAATTCTTGAGAAAGGGCGTTTGGGTATATTTCAATAAAGTCAGTCATAGATGCGATTGTTATTAGTCATTATGTTAATAAAGCTAACATAGCGTTGTTTTATATTCTATAAACTTTGTTCTCCTGCTTTTTCCTTAATGTAAAAGGATGTAAAATATGGGGACTTATAAATTAGCGGTAAATATTCGATGTTCAGTGAAAAATTAATGCCAAGGTTTAGCGATACCGATGCACTAGGTCATATCAACAATACCTTACTACCCGTTTGGTTTGAGGGGGCTAGAGATCCTGTTTTTCGTTTTTTTATGCCTGAACTCGATACGAATAACTGGCAGCTAATTTTAGCTAAAATTGATGTTGAATTTCATGGGCAACTTTATTACGCATTAGAAATTGAAATTCGTACTTACATTGGCAGAATTGGTGGCTCTTCATTTACTGTGTACCAAGAAGCTTGGCAAAATAATATCAAGTGCGCCTCAGGTACCGCGGTTATGGTTCATTTTTGCTTTGAAAATCAGTCGTCTTTAAAAATTTCTCAAATTATAAAAGAACAAATGAAAGAGCACCTTTTTTCTCCAGAATAATGGTACTCAAATAAGATTAAAAATATTTATAAAAATGAGTGGAAAGCGAAGAATATTTTTATTCACAGTGATAGAATAATTGCCACTTTAAAATTGCATCGACAAGTAACTCATTACTTGTCGATAATGTAGAATCAGTAAATACAAATTTACGCACAAAGATAGGACTTTTTCATGGCCGGTGTTAACAAAGTAATCATTTTAGGTAATTTAGGTAAAGACCCAGAAGTACGTTTTATGCCTAACGGCGGCGGGGTTGCTAACTTAACAATCGCTACATCTGAATCCTGGAAAGATAAACAAACTGGCGAGCAAAAAGAAAAAACTGAATGGCATCGTGTAGTTATGTTCGGCAAGTTAGCTGAAATTGCGGGCGAGTACCTTAAAAAAGGCTCTAAGGTTTATATTGAAGGTTCATTACAAACACGTAAATGGACAAACCAACAAGGCCAAGATCAGTACACGACTGAAATCGTTGTACAAGGCTTTAATGGTACAATGCAAATGTTAGATTCGAAAGGTGGCCAAGGCGGCGCTGGCGGACAATCAGGCGGGTTCTCACAGCAGGGTCAGCAGTCTGGTGGATTTTCTGGACAAGCACAGCAGTCTGGTGGGTTTTCTCAACAAGCGCCACAACAGCAACAACAGCAAGCTCAACAGCCAGCATATAAACCTGCTCAGCAACAGCAACAACCTAGCTATAATCAAGGGCAGCAACAAGGTGGTTTTTCTCAACAAGCACCACAACAGCAAGGTGGTTTTGCTAACCAAGGACAACAACAAAATCAACCAGCTCCAAAGGTGAATCCTCAAGAGCCAACGATAGATTTTGATGACGACATTCCGTTCTAAATCATATAAAACAGTAAAATTTACATACTAAACTCAACTTCAATGAAAAGTTTAGTATTATAAATAAGAAGCGTGTTTGATTTTTATCAACACGTTTTTTTTTGTCTCTTTTATAATATTGTTTATTGAAACTTAACGGGTGAACTAAATAATGTCAGAACTTCCTGAATCAGAAAATAGTCCTTCAGAATTAACTCAAGCTAAAAAAGGTATTTTGCAAAAAATAGCCAAAGTAGTGGGTATTGTTTGTTTTATTGTTGCCATTATTTTTGGTGGTTTTTTGGCTTTTTCTGACAATAGTGAGGAAGTTTTCCGGGCTACCATGGGAGCCACTACATTTTTCTTTTTTATGGTGTCATTAGTACTATCAACTATCGGAAATACCAATTTACCGAACTTAAAAATAAGCAGTAAATAAAGGGATAAGCACTTATTGATTAAGTGCTAGTTGTAGGTCCTTTCTAATTTTTGCTAAATCTTTCTTTAACCAAAGAGTTAAATTTTCGGCCGTCATAGGTTTAGCAAAATAATATCCCTGCACTAGATCAACGTCTAGTTGATAAATGTATTTGAAATCCTCGAGATATTCAACACCTTCTGCAACCGTAATTAGCTGTAAATCTTTACTCAAGTTGACAGTGCTTTTTAAAATAGCTTTCTGTTGAGGATTCGTGGCAACATTATCGACTAAGCTTCTATCGAGTTTTAGTTCTGTTGCAGGAACTCGTGACAATTGCTGCGCATTAGCAAAGCCAGTGCCGTAATCATCAATGGCGAGATTAAAGCCTTTTAATCGTAGTTTTGCTAAGGTTTCAATCGCTGTAGATATCTCTCCCGAGATGGCATTTTCTGTTATTTCTAATACTATATCTTTTGGAGGGATTTTATAACTTTCTACTTGTTGAGTAATACTCTCTGCCAAGCCTTTATTTGTTAAAGATAGCGGTGAAAGGTTAAAAGATAAATGAAAATTTATACCGTGTTCTGACCATTGTGCTTTTTGTTTTAAGGCGATATCAAACAAATACTCGGTAAGTGGCGATATCAACTCTAGGCGTTCTGCCGCATCAATAAACTCTACAGGAGAAATAAAACCTCTAGTTGGGTGTTGCCAACGAGCAAGGGCTTCCACACCTTTTAGCAGTAATCCTTTAACGGTTAATTTAGGTTGGTAATGTAAAGTTATTTCTCGATTCTCAATGGCTTTTTTTAAATCGATAATAGTAAGTGGGGCGGTCGGGCTCTTCTCTTTTTCATTGGAAAAGTTATTTACTAATCGTTTTAAGCTGGTAGAAAGGTCACCTGCTTTTATAGGCTTTTGAAACGTACCTACAACAGATAGGCCGTCAGATTCTGCCATTGTACCTATACTTAAAATTAACGATGGGTCTTTAGAACTAAGAATAATGATAGATTTTATGAGCTTTTCATCGGCAATTTTACGTAATAATTCAACACCATCCATTACCGGCATTTCTAAATCAATAAAAGCGAGATCAAAATGGTTTTTACGCAACTCATCTAAAGCTAGCTGACCATTTTCTGCGCTAGCAATTTGAGTGATAGAAAGCTCTTGGCATAAACCGATAACATGGTTTCTCTGCACTAAGCTATCATCCACAATCAGTACTTTCAGTTTGTCCATAAGTTTTCCATTGAGTAATATAGTTTATTATTTACATTAGTATTATAGTGTTTAATGAGCGATTAGATCGGATATTTCATTTAAATCAATAATGTGATCCGCGGCATTTAATTTTATAGCTTCCTTAGGCATGCCGAAAACAATACACGACTGCTCGTTTTGGGCTAAAGTTTTACTTCCTGATTGTTTCATCGCAAGTAGGCCTTGAGCGCCGTCATTGCCCATACCAGTCATAATTACGCCCGTTGCATTTTGTTTCACATTCGCAGCTAAAGATTTAAATAACACATCAACCGAAGGACAATGGCGATTTACAGCAGGGCCTTCAGAAACAATGGTTATATATTGCCCTCCTGAGCGCTTCACTTGCAAGTGTTTTCCGCCAGGAGCAATTAATGCTCTACCGGGTAATACTCTATCGCCAGAGCTAGCTTCTAAAATTTCGATTTCACAAAGAGTATTTAAACGTTCAGCAAAAGCGCCAGTAAATTTTTCAGGCATATGCTGCACAATTACAATTCCTGGACATGTGCGTGGCAGTTTTGTTAGGACTTTCTCTAAAGCGATGGTGCCACCCGTCGATGAGCCTATACCTATTACTTTGTCGGTTGTTGCTGTCATTGAAGTAAGATCCGTTTCTTCACTGATATTTAAAAGTGCTTTATCATTAAGGGCAGAAATTAAGGATACAGGGCGTGTTAAGTTTGAACTTTTTTTTACTATCGGAAGCCTTTGTATTTTTGCGGTTGCTGCTGCTTTTACCGTACGTATTATTTCTTTGCCTGAGCTTTGTAAAAAGTCTTTAATACCCATTGTTGGTTTAGTGACAATATCAAATGCGCCAGTCGCTAAGGCGGTAAGTGATAGCTCTGCACCTTTTTCAGCTAAAGATGAACAAATAATTACCGGCGTTGGCTTTTCAGCCATGATTTTTTTTAGGAAGGTAATACCGTCCATACGTGGCATTTCAATATCAAGAATAATGACATCAGGCCATTTTTTTTTCATTTTTGCATAAGCAAAAATAGGATCATTAGCAACGGCATATACGTTGATGCCAGAGACTTCATTTAATACTTGAGATATTACTTGGCGAACTACAGCTGAGTCGTCAACAATCATTACGTTAATGGCCACTTATCGCTCCTTAATTATTTTTACATTTCACTGTATCGTTTTACAGTTACTTTACCATTTGTTAGATTAAACGAAATTGTTCTGCATATATCACCTAAAAAATCTGACTTTGTAATGGTAAGTTTATGTTGCTTCAACCATTGCTGAGCAAAGGCTATGTTATTCTCACCAATACTCGGTGTGACTGAATTTGCATACATGTTACTACCACCAAATAAGCATATTTCATATTCTGTTACTGGGGCATGTTTAAGCATGCTTTGATATAAGTACTCAAGTGACGGTAGTGCGTATCGATAGCTATTTTTATATCTTTTTTCTAGCTTTTCTTGCGTGGTCGGTTTTTGGCTAGGGGCAAGTAAATAATGACAAATACCACCCACTTGATATTGTGCATGCCATACGGTTACCGCAACGCAGGAACCCAGTAGTGTTTTTATATTCGCAGGAGCTTCTCCAAAATATATATCACCTGCTTGTAGGTGAATATCGGTATTATTGTATTTTTCTGCGCACATATTCTATTCCTGTTTTATTTTTTCGCTTTTAATTTATAAATTGCAGGATGAATAAGTTCAAAGTCATGCTTTAGACCATGTAATGTTTCTGAGTGACTGATAAATAGCCAACCTTCAGGAACAAGAATACGGGTGATTTTGTTAATGATTTTTTGTCTTACTTCATCATCAAAATAAATCATAACATTACGAATAAATACTAAGTTCAATTTACCGATAGAGTCCATATCATCGAGTAGATTGAAAATAAAGAAATCAATTTTGTCTCTTAATTGTGGCTTTACTCGCATGTACCCCTCAAATTGGCCAACACCTTTTACACAATAGGCTTTTCTATATTCCTCAGGTAAATATGTTGTTCTTTCATCAATATAGATTCCCTTTTTTGCATGCTCGATGACTGAGTTATTAACATCAGAGGCGATCAGTTTCCATGGCGCCTTATAATTGTGTTGTAATAGCATTGCAATGCTATAAGGCTCTTCTCCAGTAGAGCAAGCTGCACTCCATACCTTGAGCGTTTCATTTGGGCTGATGTTCGGTAAAACATGATGAGTTAAATATTCAAAATGCTTCTCTTCGCGAAAGAAAAAGGTTTCATTGGTCGTAATTAATTCAAGTGCTATTTCCAGCTCTGCTGAGTTCTCAAGTAAATTAATGTAAGTAAAATAACTAGTAAAGTTAAGTGACTCTGTTTGACGAACTCGCTTAATTAAGCGATGCCCTAACATCACTCGTTTTTGAATCGGCAAACTGATACCTAACCGATTGTAAACAAGCTTTTGAAAAAGAATAAACTCTTCTTCTGAGGGCAAATATTCATTTAAATCCATTGGTTACTTCGTTCTCCTAATTCAAGTTTGCAGCGATAAAATTAAAATTAGTCGTAGTCTACGAAGCTATCGTCATCAGGATCTTGATTTATTTTTTTTAAATGTGTTGGTTTCACTAATTTTTTCTTCTGATTATTTATTGTTGGTGACTGTGCTGCGGGCGATCTACTTTTTTTTTCAGACTGCTCTAAAGTGAAATAATTCACCGACTCTTGTAAGCTGAGCGCCTGAGTATTCATTTCTTCAGAGGTTGCGCTGAGTTCTTCAGAGGCCGCTGCATTGTGTTGCATAGTCTGGTTTACTTGTGATATAGCTTCATTTATTTGATGGACGCCTGTTGCTTGTTCAGAAGATGCAGCGGCAATCTCTTGTACAAGATCAGCTGTTTTATTTATTGATGGCACCATTTCTTTTAATGAGGTGCCTGCAATATCTGCTCGTTTTACGCTGTCTTTAGCTAACTCACCAATTTCTTGAGCAGCTACTTGACTACGTTCTGCTAATTTACGTACCTCTGAAGCTACTACGGCAAACCCTTTACCATGATCGCCTGCTCGTCCTGCTTCAATTGCGGCATTAAGCGCAAGTAAGTTAGTTTGGTAGGCGATATCGTCGATCACGCTTATTTTTTCTGCAATTTTTTGCATTGCATCTACCGTTTCAGCAACGGCGTTGCCACCTGATACCGCTTCTTTTGATGCTTTTTGTGCCATACCATCAGTTATGCCTGCATTTTCATTGTTTTGCGAAATAGAAGCAGACATTTGTTCCATAGATGCAGACGTTTCTTCAACACTGGCCGCTTGTACTGAAGCACCTTTGGCGATGGTTTGTGCAGTGGAATTTACTTGCGATGAGGCGGAAGAAAGTGCATCAGCTGAAGAGCGTACATCGCTAATAATTGTTGCCAGCTGATTTTTCATATTGTTAATACTAAGCAGTAAGGAATTTTTATCTTTATTGCCAAGTTCTATATCTATACTTAAGTCGCCATTAGCCACTTGGTTACAAACATGTGCAGCATAGCGAGGGTCACCGCCAAGGGTTTTAAATAAATCATAAAAAATAATAGCCATGACACTTAATACGATTAATGAACCAATAATCACAAAAAGTGTTAATGATGATTTTGAAGCTTCATATTGAGCTTCCATTTTGTCATTTGTGTTCTTGATTATTGCTTTAAAGTTAACTTCAGTCACGTCCGCTAATTCTGTCATTCCTTTACTAGCAGGTCGGTCAACACCGCTAACGTTTTTATCCACCTTTTTACCTGTGAGCTTATCTTTTGCATCAAATTCTTCTAAAGCGGTTAAGTAAGACTTTTTTAAACTAGCATGTTCATTCTTTACATTGATTAAGCTTTTGGTATCAATATTTAGTGCTTGAGATTTATTAATCGCGTTAGCTAAAATAGCTTGTACCCGATCTGAATTTTCTTGAAAGCGTGTTGAATATTTCTCATATTGCTTTGCATCATTACCGCGAATAAGTACATTCTTCCACTCTTGTACTTGAATTTTAAAAATAACGTGAGCGTGAGTTATTTCAGTAAGCAGTTCAACATTTTCACTGACCTCATGAAAGTCTCGTTCCGTTGATTGATGGAACTGCGACAGTTTATTTAATGAAGACCAACCAAGTAGCAATAAAGCTAAGGTGACTAGTACGCCTAGAAATACAATTTTTGCCTTTAAGCTTAATTTGTCTAGCATGTGTTTTTCCTTTATAAATTCTTGTCTTTCGATGTAGTGATCTGCTCGTATTTTATTACCTTGTATCTTGCTGAAGTTCTGACTCAACTAAATGTGCTAATTCTATTGGCGATAGTGTTTTTTCGGCATCGAGTAAAACTATAAATTCATCAGCTTTTTTTGCTATGCCTTGAATGAATTCCGCTCGGATTTTAGCGCCAAATGCTGGCGCATCTTCAATCTCGCTAGTGGGTAAGTCGATAACTTCATTAACGGCATCAGCAAGTAATCCCAGCACGCAATGCTGTTCAAAAGAATGTAGTTCAATGACAATGACGCATGTTCGTTTATGAATGGTTATTGGCTCTCGTCCTAATCGAACGGAAAGATCGATCACTGGAACAACTTCTCCGCGAAGGTTGATAACCCCTGATAGAAATTTTGGCATAAGTGGTACTTGGGTAATGCCAGCGTATTCAATAATTTCTCTAGTTTGGTGTAAATCCATACCAAAGTGTTCACTGCCGATGGTAAATGTTAAAAATTGGTGCGTTTTGTTTGATACGGTACTGTGTTCGGTTATTGGGTTCATATGAGTACCTATGTTTTCTTTTGGCTATTGGAAGTAACACCATTGAAATCAGCAGAGTTACTAGTAACGTCATTGCCAATCGCCAATTCGATTAATTGTGGTATATCTAAGATGAAAGCTATTTCGCCACTGCCTAATAAACTTGAACCGCCAATACCTTTCAAGGGTTTGAATATCGGCCCTAAGGGTTTTACAACGGTTTGAATTTCACCATTGAGTTTATCAACGGCAATACCCGCTAATTCCCCACCAAACTCAACGATAACTAATTCTGTTTTTTTGTGCTCGGCTAACGGTGTATTAGTTAGTAATGGGTCAATGGAAGATCCCAAACGAAAAACTTCTTCCATATTTAAATAGGGGATCATGTCACCACGTAAATTTATACAATGGCGACCATCGATATCTATATGACTATCAAGGTCTAAACATTCAATGATTGTTGCTTGTGGAATAATAAAGTGCGTACCATGACTCTCTACGTGAAAACCGTCAATAATCGCTAGGGTTAGTGGTAGACGAATTTTAAACGTTGAGCCTGCACCTGTTTCGCTACTAATCTCAATATTTCCTTGCAGAGCTTCAACATTACGTTTTACTACATCCATACCTACGCCTCGGCCAGATAAGTTTGTTACGGCTGCTGCTGTTGAAAAACCAGGGTGAAAAAGCAAGTGAAATAGTTCATTGTCGGTCAATATACTTTCTTCGTTAATAATACCTTTAGCAATGGCTTTTTCTCGTACCATTTCTTTATTAATCCCACTCCCGTCATCACTAATTTCGATAATTATGTGACCCGCACTATGGTAAGCCGCAAGCTTTAATTGGCCTTGCGCGGCTTTACCAGCAGCCAAACGCTGTTCGATAGACTCAAGTCCGTGATCCATCGCATTTCTGACAATATGGGTGAGAGGATCAGTAAGTTTCTCGACCATTAGTCGATCAAGCTCAGTGTCAGCACCTTCAATGAGCAGTTCAACATTTTTTCCTAGTTGTTGAGCTGTATCTCTCACTAAACGCTTAAAACGCTGAAAAGTACCGCCAATAGGGATCATACGCAGACTAAGGGCTGCATCACGAATTTGTTCAGTAAAACCTTCGAAATCATTGACGGCTTCAATAAGTTGGAGGCTTTTCGTTTTGTTAGCAAGCAGATCAATACGTTGCTGGTTTATCACTAATTCGCCAATTAAATTAATGAGATGATCAACTCTGTCAGAATCGACTCTAATTTGTTTGTTTGTATTTGTTGATTGCTCTTTTGGGGATTCTTTACTTTCATTCAATACGCGCGTTGCATTTTCGTTCGTACCGACATTTTCTATTATTGCTGTTTTATTCGTCGGCTCAATTAACGTCCCACATTTAATAAAAATAGCTTTTAAATATTCTTCTTCTTCAGGAAGGCTATCAATGAGTTGATTAACTTGCTCTATAGTGGCATTTGGAGGGAGAATAGTTATTTGCGAGTCTTCTTCGACAAACATAAAAGTATTTTCAATCGTTTCTGCATCAGCATCAGATTGTAAAGAAATTTCATAAGCAAAATATAAATCTTCTGGATCGAAAGTGTTGAATTCAGGAAAGTTAATATCAATCGTTTCAATATGTCGTATTTCGCCGATTGTCGATAAAAAGCGAATGAATGATAAGGGATCCATACCATTTTTTAAGCAGTCGCTGGCAAGGCGTAAAGAAATATGCCAATAACCTTTGATATCTTGAGTGCTTTCCTTATCTAGTTGAGATGTTTTTTCAGACGCTTCGTATTCATCAGTTTTTATATTACTACTTTCGTCATCTGACCAAGGGGCGATATCTTTAAGTAAAGCTTTTCCTATTTGTTGGCAATCATTATCGCTTTGAAAGTCGTCTAAAGATAACTTTACTAAAGACTGCATATGGTCGCGGCACTTGAAAAGAATATCAACTAACGCGCGATCAACAGTAATTTTATTTTCTCGGGCTCTATCTAAAACATTTTCAATCACGTGAGTGAAGTCGACGATATGATCTAAACCGAAGATGCCGGAAGAACCTTTAATGGTGTGCGCTGAACGAAATATGTCATTCAGCATTTCATGGTCACACTCACCATCGTCCATAGTGAGTAAAATATTCTCCATCGACTCTAAGTGCTCTTGAGCTTCAACATAAAAAGTTTGTAATGCGGCATCAAGAGACATCATTGATCCTCTGAGGTAGCAGTGTTGTCGTTATTTATAAAATAATGATCAAGATTGAATAACTTACTATAGCCATTTATTGAATCACTATTTGATTGAATCAAATACCTAGAACCGTGTTTTTTTATCGTTTTAAATAAAGCAATAAGTAACTGCATACCCGCGGTATCGACTTCATCAACGCCAGACAGCTTTAAAATTACTTGTTCTTTAAATTTTACAGTTTGAAAGTACCTCTGATAGTTTTCCATTACAGAATAGATGTTGAGATCACCAGAAATTGTAATTTCTGTTGAATTATTCCGTTTTTGTGTGACTTTCACTGTGCTCATTGGCGTATTCGCTACCAAGTGAAATTATGGAAGAACAAGCATAGAAACAGCTTGTAGCATTTGTGCTGGCTTAAAAGGTTTTACTATCCAAGCTTTTGCGCCAGCCGATTTACCTTGTTGCTTTTTATCATCAGATCCTTCGGTGGTGAGCATGACAATAGGCGTGAATTTATAGCTTGGCATTTGTTTGATCTCTTTCACCATACTAATACCATCCATGTTTGGCATATTAACGTCCGAAATAATTAGATGAATCTTTTTACCATCAAGTTTAGCTAAGCCATCTTTTCCATCAACAGCCTCTATAATATTATAACCTGCGGCTTTTAAAGTGATGGAAACCACCTGTCTGATACTGGCAGAATCATCAACAATTAAAATTGTTTTACTCATAATATTTCCTTAAATTCGAGGGCATACATATTATTTTCAAGTGTTATTTATCAATGTATTACTTATTAAAAGAAAGTAATTTCAGATTCATCCGCTTGTTGAACTTGCGCTGAAGAATTGTCATGTAAACTAACTTGTTCTACCGTGGTGTAGGTGCTCTTAAACTTATTAAGCCATTGTGTTTTATCGACACCCTTATTATTAGTACCATTTGAAATATCGGTAATGCATTGCTCTATATGTGGTGAAAGTTCGTTCATGTTATTGTTGATTTGATCGAGAATCTGACTGACACGATCTTGAAATTGCAGGGAAACAATAACTTCTTCAATAGCAACTTTTACTGACTTGCTTTCTTCTTCTAACTGGCCTGCAGACTCAATTATTTGTGTACCTGAGTTGCTATACTGTTGTACCACCATTTCTATCGTTTTTTCTGCGTCAGCAATCAATACTGCATCTTGTTCGGTGAATTTCTTAGTTTTTTCTAAGGTATTAAACAATGTACTGTTTACTTGCCCAATACGCTCAGTAATACGCGCACCTGTTTCTCCTGAGCGGGTAGATAGTGTTCTAACTTCATCAGCGACAACAGCAAAACCACGGCCAGCTTCACCAGCTCGCGCGGCTTCTATTGCAGCATTCAATGCTAATAAATTCGTTTGCGAGGCAATACCAGCAACTTCTTCACCCATTTTTGATAGTTCATCGGCAATGGTTGTTAAATTGCTAATTTCAGAAAGTAGTTCATCTCGACCCGACATTGCTTCATTGAGGGAATGTATAATTTGATTAAGTTCTTTATCTGCGGTTTCTATTACGTGAGTTAAACCTGTTTCGCTGTGCATATCACCGGAAGTGGCTTGTGATGTTTCTATGGCAATATCGAGTTTATTGCGAATATCACCAAAAGTTTCAGAAAGTTCATTTATGGAATTATCGCCTTGATAACGAGCGAGCTCTAATTGCTTTGCCCAAGCAGGTATTATTTCAGTAAATAGTGACAAATATTGATTACTACCGTCATTAGATGTTCGGCTTTCTTCTGCATTCTTCTGAGCCTGCTCAAGCTGTTGTTGAACGTTTTTTGTGGATTGCTGATGAGAATAGAAGGCGAAATATGAACTTGTTATCATGATGAGTAAAAGAGAAATAGCAAGCAGTGGCGAAATTGAACTGTTTAACCAAAAGGCAATAAAACAGGCGATTATCGCCATTAAACTTAGTGTTACCCTTTGTGTTTCTTTAGACATTATTTACCTTAATCAGCAAGATAGTGAAGTTAATAGATCTAAATATAGTCAAGATTTTATAAAAAGAGAGTTTTTTAATAAAAAGGGCGGAGGGGAAAATATTAAAGCATTAATTCGACGGTATTTTAGCCAATAAAAAACCCCTTATAGAAAGAGGTTTTTTATTAAATAAAGTTAAATGATTACACTTTAGATATTAGTAATAAGCGTCTTGTGTATTGTGCGCTTGTGGGTCATAGATGATATCTTCAAAACCTACTTCAAAGCTGTTATTTTCTTCGGTATTTGCCATATAAATCGTGCGGGTTGAGCCATCAATCCAAGTGACAGTGCCACTGCCTTTTTTACTACCGCACTTCATACCAATATGAATGTCATTAAATTCCATTATTCCTCCTCGCCTGTAGGCCTGGGTTATTGCTGATTATTCTTATTGTCAGTTGATGGTGACAACAAATAAATATTATATAGACGTATTCTACTTAGATTTATTTTTTACTGGTTAGTTCAATTTATCTGCTAAGTACGTCGGTTATTTCAACAGGAATGACTTATTATAGAGATAAAGTAAGTGAGGTCTATAGAGAATTAAGAGAAAAACTCACAACCCAGAACGGTTGACTTGCTAGCCCCTGTAACCGCAGGGATGTTTCCATAGATTTTTTTGTCATAAGCGAAAGCAAGCCATGCAAATGCCATTGCCTCTAATGCGTTATTATTAAGGTTTAGAGAGTGTACCTTGTTAACGTCAAAATTATTAAGTTCTTGTTTTATAAGCTTATAACAAAAGGAGTTATCTATTCCACCACCACAAAAGTAGACACTTGCTGATTGCGATATTTTAACAATTTCTCTGGAAATTGAACTCGCGGTAAGTGCAGTAAGGGTTGCCTGTACATCGGCAGTTGACATTTTTAATGGCTGAATGAAGTGCTCTAACCATGCAAGCGTAAAGTATTCGCGTCCTGTACTTTTTGGGGCTGACAGGGAAAAATAATCATCGGCTAATAGTTTTGTTAAAAGTGTTTGGTTAATGGTGCCAGTTTTCCCCCAGTCACCATTGTTGTCGTATCTCTGTCCGGTATGTAGAAAACACCAAGCATCTAAAAGTGCATTGCCTGGTCCGGTATCAAAGCCTAAAATACTTTTTGATGAACCGGCTTGAGGGAGAAAGGTTAAGTTTGCAATGCCACCAATATTCACTAAAAAAGTATCTTGTATGTTTTTGGGTAATAAGTGCTGATGAAAAGCAGGGACTAATGGCGCTCCTTGACCACCTAACGCGATATCTTTTGTTCTAAAATCACCAACAACGCGAATCCCGGTTAATACTGCTAATGTCTGGTTACAACCAATCTGTAAGGTAAAAGGAGCTTCAATATTGTTATTTTTAGTGGGGCGGTGCCGAATGGTTTGACCATGATTACCAATAGCAATAATGTCATCGATGGTTAAGGCTTCTTGCTGTAGTAATTTCTTGATCGTATCACTGAATTGGTGGGCAAGAAGTTTATCGAGTGAAAACGCTCTGTCTATTTCGTTATCTGATGGTTGGTAAAGATCTGTAATTTTTTGCCGAATAACATCATCATAAGCTTGATAATAACTAGCAATAAGTTCAGCATTTCCCGTACTAAAATCGACAAGGGCTAGGTCAATACCATCAGCACTAGTGCCAGACATTAACCCAATATAAAATTTAGCTTTTGTCATATTACCTTGCCACTAATATTGAGCTTAAAAGAGAATTAAGGAGTTTGCATTGCCAATAATGCTTGTCTAGAACCAGATAACTCCATCAAACGTTGACTTGCAAGTAAGGTGAACTCATCTTTATATTTCTTATTAATTGGCTTGGCATCAGGTAACTTTACCGTTCGAGGGTTGCGATGTACGCCATTTAATAAAAATTCATAATGTAAATGAGGACCTGAGGCCAGACCGGTAGAACCAACATAACCAATCACTTGACCTTGTTTTACTCGTTGACCTTTTTTCACTGACGGGCGTTTATTGAAATGTAAATATTTAGTCACAATACCATTACCGTGCTGAATAAAAACATAATTACCATTGGCTCTTTTGAATGCTGACTGTGTTACCTTGCCATTTCCTGCTGCCAGCACTGGTGTGCCTCTTTTAGCTGCATAATCAATACCGTTATGTGCTTGCACGCGTTTAGTTACTGGATGACGACGTTTTCTTTTAAAGCTTGAGCTTATGTATTTGAAATTAACCGGAGCACGTAAAAAAGCTTTACGCATGCTTCTGCCATCAGGCGAATAATATTCACCGTCAGAAAAACGTATTGCTTGGAAAGGGTCATCTTTATTAGTAAATTCAGCGGCAAGAATTTTACCAGTGCCGATGAAATCACCATCAATATAACGATTCTCAAAGACAACATGAAAGCTGTCACCTTCACGAATATCTAATGCGAAATCAATATCCCAACCAAAAATATTAGCTAAGTTGATGATTTGTGAATCGTTTAAGCCGGATTCAATGCCAGCATTCCAAAAGTTACTTTTAATAACGCCGTGAGCAATACTCTCACGAATATCTACTGTTTTAGTTTCTTTGTTTGATTGGTATTTTCCGTTATTAAGTAAGGTAACATGTAAAGTTTCTGTTTTTGAGAAAGGGTAGGTTAATACGGCTAATTTTCCAGCTGAATTTTTACCTACATGAAGGACATCACCAACATCTAATTTCTTTAATAATTTGCTGTACTTTCCCTTGGCAGAACTAACATCGTGTGTTGTTCTTGCACTATAACCAAGGCGTTTGAATATTTTTGCTAATGAATCGCCATTACGTACTTTGGTTTTTTTCCAGGTTAGTGATTGATCATATGTATTAGTAATTTTGGTAGCTGACTTTATTTGTGAGGGTTGTTGAACATTTTGTGTTGGCGAGCTTATTACCACTTCTTGATCTTGTGGTAGCGCTAATTCGTAACGCTTGCCTACTTGCAATGATGAATCGTTAGTTTGACGACTCGCTGTTGCCTTTTCTGAGGGGATAAGCAGCAATATAAGCACAACTATACTAAATGAGCTAATAATTAATTTATGCTGCTTTGGTAACTGAAAGTAGAAATTTTGTATGTTTTTCAAGAAATTACAACCTAACGTTTAACATGTTAATACGACAACTATCGTTTACTATATCAAAAAATAAGCTTTAGTAAATTTTTATTGCTGTTATCGCTAGTATTATCAGGCTATGGGAGTAATTATTTAGCAAAAAAGGCTCGTGAAATAAGCAAAAAATAGAACAATTGCTTTAAATTGAAAGTTAGGCTTTCAACCTAAGGCATTATTGCAGTAGAATCGAATAATAAATTATGATGATATTTTTGGGAGCTAAGTCGATGACTGATGTCAGCCAAGCGTTTGCTGAGATTAAACGTGGTGCAGAAGAAATTTTGCTAGAAAGTGAATTACTAGAAAAATTAAAAACGGGTAAATCGCTAAAAATTAAAGCGGGTTTTGATCCCACTGCACCTGATTTGCATTTAGGGCATACGGTATTAATTAATAAGTTGCGTCAGTTTCAGCAATTAGGCCATGAAGTTATTTTCCTCATCGGTGACTTTACCGGTATGATCGGCGATCCAACTGGCAAAAATGTGACACGTAAAGCGTTAACAAAAGAAAATGTACTCGCGAATGCTGAAACTTATAAAGAGCAAGTTTTCAAAATTTTAGATCCAACAAAAACGACTGTAGCCTTTAATTCCACTTGGATGGATAAACTGGGTGCTGCGGGTATGTTAAAGTTGGCTTCTCGTCAAACTGTTGCTCGTATGATGGAACGTGACGACTTTAAAAAGCGTTACACTAGTGGACAGTCAATCGCCATTCATGAATTTATGTATCCATTAGTTCAAGGTTGGGATTCTGTAGCACTAGAAGCTGATGTTGAGCTTGGTGGTACAGATCAAAAATTCAACCTATTGATGGGACGTGAATTACAAAAGTCGGAAGGACAACGCCCACAAACCGTATTGATGATGCCATTGTTAGAAGGTTTAGATGGCGTACAAAAGATGTCTAAATCATTAAATAACTACATTGGTATTACGGATAGCCCAACAGAAATGTTTGGTAAAATCATGTCTATTTCTGATGTGCTAATGTGGCGTTATTACGAGTTACTAAGTTTCAAAACTATGGAAGAAGTAGCCGCATATAAAACAAGAATTGCTGAGGGGATGAATCCTCGTGATGTAAAAATTGATTTAGCAAAAGAGTTAATTGCTCGTTTCCATGATGATGCAGCAGCAGAAGGCGCTCACCAAGAGTTTATTAACCGCTTTCAGAAAGGCGCTATGCCTGATGAGATTGAAGAAAAAACGGTTAATACGTTAGATGACAGCGGTGAAATTGCTATTGCTAATTTATTAAAAGAAGCAGGACTGGCTGTAAGTACTTCAGAAGCAATGCGGATGATCAAACAAGGCGCAGCTAAAATTGAAGGTAAGAAAATTACCGATAATAAGTTACGTATTGCTTGTGGTACTACGGCGGTTTACCAAGTCGGCAAACGTAAATTTGCCAAAGTGACCGTTAAATAATAAATCGTTTTTATGCCGCGATAAAACAGCCAGTAATTTTACTGGCTTTTTTATGTGAAAATACCTCGCAAAGCTTTAACCTCAAACAAGCTTTCTATAATCATTACATACACAAGCAATATCTTTTTTATACTAATCTACAAGACAGCGGTGTCATTAAAGGTCAAAAAAACTTCGTCTGTTTTCTTTACACTACGTTATGTTAGATTTCATTTACATACACGTCCATTATGTAACTGATTGTAATTTAATGATAAAATAATAATGGAGCGATTTGTGCATATTTATTTAATGACAGTTGAATATCTTCATCCGTCAATAAGCACTCATATAAGCCGTAGAGTAATCATTTTGTTAAACCGTATGTTAAATAATATGTTGGGTAGAACGATGGAAAATAAACCGTTCCGAGATACCTTAATTGAACGCCGCGACCTTTGTATTTCTAATGATGCCAGTGCCAATAGCGATTGGCTAAAACTAACGTTGGCTCAGCGTTTTTCAGCGATGAGCTTAACTAAATATGGTTACGAACTTCTATTTATTCGTAATTCATGCAATAGCAGTACAGCAGTTATGGTCTTGCAAAATGGAACACCTGCAACAATCAGTGAAGACGGCGACATTAATACCGCACCGGATATCTACATCCGCAAATAACACGTAAACCTTAGCCTATTCTGCTTTTTAACTTATCCTCCAATCAAACATAATGCTAGTTTTATAACCCTATATTTCTAGTGGTTATTTTCTTTTTGTTTATTGATCTACATCAGATCACTCTTTACCTTTCAGCGTAATATATGCGACATATTGTCGCAGTTATGTCTATTAACGACATTTCTGATTTCGTTGTTAAAGATAAGAAATTTAAATAATTCATGACTAAAAAATTAGCAAATAGACATAAAACAAGAAGCTTTATCTTGATGCTTTTCACACTTTTTTGTGTGGTTATGCCCGCACAGGCCTTGTTTGTTAGTCCACCTAAAGATCCTATTCCACTTATCCATGAGATATTTCCAGACGCCACGTTAATATCTGAAAAACAGGGCGATCTATTAATTTGGACAATTTATAAAGAAAAAGAAATCATTGGCTATGCCTTTGAGACAAATGACCTAGCCAAAATGCCTGCCTACTCGGGTGAGCCAGTAAATATGTTAGTCGCAATTAACCCCGAGGGTGTTTATTTAGGGGCAAAAGTGCTTGAACATCATGAACCTATTATTCTTGCCGGTATTCCTGAAAGCAAACTTTATCAATTTGCAGACCAATATAATGGTTTAAAAGTGAGTGACCGTTTAAAAGTAGGTGGTAATAATAAAGAAGGCGTTGTTCACATTGACGGCCTTTCTGGTGCAACTGTTACCGTAATGGTCATGAATGTGGCGATTACTAAAGCAGCAACTATAGTTGCTCGTTCTTTAGGAATTATTAAAGCCAGCCAAGACGTTATTCAACCAATGTCGAGGATATACCCTGACGTATATCAAAAATCTGATTGGCGAACACTTGTTGGTGATGGCTCTATTCGAAAATTAGCTTTAAACAGAAAAACCATTGATGAAGCCTTCATAGGTACGAGAGTTGAACATATTGATGAAGCAAGCATTGAGCAAAAACAAGATACGTTTGCTGAGGTTTATTTTGCCCAAGCAGATATTCCTTCAGTGGGACGTAATTTATTAGGTGACAGTGAATATCAATGGTTGATGGGAAGCCTCAAAGAAGACGAGCATGCCATTTTAATATTTGGAAATGGCTATTCCTATAAAGGCTCGGGTTATGTACGAGGTGGTATTTTTGATCGTATTCAAATACTGCAAAACGGCGAAGCCTTTGCCTTTAGAGATTTAGACCATAACCGTGTTACAGACCTCTATGTTGCTGGCGCACCAAAGTTTTCTGAAATGTCACTATTTATTGTGCGAGCGCAGCATGAGTTTAACCCCGGTGTTGATTGGCAATTAGAGTTACTTGTTCGCCGACAATTAGGCGCGGTTGATAGCTTATTTACTTCCTTTAAAGGTGATTACCATACCTTAGACAAATACGTTGAACGCCCAGCACTTATTTACCCTGAGCCAGAATTAACGCTGATTCAAGAAGTGTGGCAAGAGAAAGAAGTAGAAGTGATTATATTGATCATTTTGCTTGTTATCGTAGTCATGAGTTTGTTTTTTCAAGATATATTAGTACGCCATCCAACGTTTATGCATAACTTCCGTCACTTGTTTTTAGTTATTACCGTGGTATTTATTGGTTGGTCATGGGGCGGGCAACTATCAGTAGTTAATGTGTTTACCTTTCTACAAGCCTTTATGTCTGATTTCTCTTGGGACTTATTCTTGCTTGACCCCATAATTTTCATTCTTTGGGGCGCAGCTGCAGTCACTATGATTTTATGGGGCCGTGCCGTTTATTGTGGTTGGTTATGCCCCTTTGGCGCGCTACAAGAATTGATGAATATCTTTGCTCGTTACATAAAAATACCACAATTTGAATTGCCTTGGGCCGTGCATGAGCGTTTATGGGCAATTAAATATCTGATTTTATTAGCACTCTTTGGTTTATCTATGGAGTCTTTATCGCTGGCTGAGCAATTCGCTGAAGTTGAGCCTTTTAAAACAACTTTCTTATTAAAATTTGATCGAGAATGGCCGTTTGTTTTATATGCATCTGCTTTGCTGATTATCAATATATTCAATCGTAAGTTCTTTTGTCGTTATTTATGCCCGTTAGGCGCAGCGTTATCAACCAGTAATAGTGTTCGTTTATTTAGCTGGTTACGTCGTCGTCCTGAATGTGGCCAGCCTTGTAAAACCTGTGCTAAAGAATGTGAAATTCAAGCAATTGATCCTGATGGTGTTATCAACATGCGTGAATGCCATTACTGCTTAGACTGCCAAGTCACTTATTTTAACGAAGAAAAATGTCCGCCATTGAAAAAAATGGCGCGCAAAAAAGCAAAATATAAAGAAACAGAAATTGAAACTATTAATGTTGCTTAACTTGTTAATAAGACAAAAGAAGTTAAATTTTAATATTTTATAGAATTAACCATAATGGAGAAAAGTGATGAGTAACAACGATAACGGCTCTAATAACCTAGAGTTAGAAAATGAAGGTCGACGTAAATTTTTTGGCAAAACTGCGTTATT
>Ga0209396_1000345_pt1 | contig 57489 bp, 46 predicted proteins | sample GOMGulsemesocosm_6_FD_184638 | JGI IMG/M metagenome (GOLD analysis project Ga0209396, IMG submission 184638) | Methane-oxidizing microbial communities from mesocosms in the Gulf of Mexico - GOM8C Gulf of Mexico (SPAdes) (version 2) | ecosystem: Environmental > Aquatic > Marine > Cold seeps... | reverse complement strand
GCAAAACTTTCATTTAACCATAAACCATTCCACCATTTCATGGTCACTAAATTGCCAAACCATTGATGCGCCATTTCATGCATAATCACACTTGCCAGACGATTACGCTGACTACGACTCATTTCTCCATTGCTTAAAAACCCTGCTTCGCCAAAGGTAATTGCTGCGGCATTCTCCATTGCGCCATATAAAAAGTCAGGTACTAAAACTTGATCATACTTTCTAAATGGATAATCTACTCCATAATAATCTTCAAAAAAACCAATACCCGCTTTGGTATATTTAAACCAATCGCTCGGTGAAACTTGGTTTGCTACCGACTGACGTGTAAATAGTCTCATCGGATATTTACCTGAATTATCTTCAAACTTTTTATATGGCCCTGCATGTAATGAAAAGTTATAAGGACTCAGCTTTAAAGTGCGATCAAAATACCAAACATTTTTGTCACCTTTCTTGTCGATACTCGTTTCTCTCATGGCACTGAACACTTGCCAATCAGCTGGTGCTGATACGGTCATTTGATAATGGGCTTTTAAATCAGGCTGATCAAACAAAGCAAACATTTGATGGGCAGCTGCTGGTTCAAAATGAGAATATAAATACACTTTTCCATCAACGGGATCGGAAAAACGATGTAAGCCCTCACCATCAGTGCTGTGTTTACGATCAAAACTCACCGAAACAGTATTAAAACCTTCTTTCAAATCATTACTGGCTAAAGTGATAAACCAATTATTATAATTCGCTTTTACTTTTTTGCCATTTACGACTAATTGGGTAATTGTCGCTTCATCTAAATCAAGAGTTAATGGTGAATTAGCATCATTTAGGTCAAAGTTAATAACGGATGTAGCAGAGAAGCTTTCACCACCCGTTAAATTAAAGGTTAAGTCATAGTCAACGTTCGATACACGCTCAGAACGCATAAAAGCTTGTTCTTGAGAAAGGTCACGATTTTCAGCTCTTGCCGAAAAGCTAGTTGCTTGTGATGATTTTTTCTGGGGGGTATCAGTTGCAACGCAAGCACTTAAGGTTATGCTCGAAATAATACTTGTCGCCAACAACAGCGGTAAATGTAATTTCAAAATTACGGCCTCGAATAGTAAGGTTAAAAAGTTAAAATACTATAAATCAGAATGTTCTTTTTCGAAAGACAAACTCGGTAGAATACTTTTATTTAAGGTTACCACTATAAAACAGCGTGATCTATTACAGAAGTCAAATGAAGTAGGCCGCCCTTATTGAAGGTTATAGGATTTAATAATGGCTAACAATGAAACCCGTTCTCAGCTATTTATCTTAAACGAGTTGGGTAGGTATAAGCTTGACTATAACTCAACATACAGGAGTGCTGGTATTATTATCAACAAAATATAAGCGCTATTCTTCTATACCTTTTGAAATAATAAAACATTAATTTACTTAAGGAAAAATTATAAACTTAGTCATTTGTTGTAGGAATAGGTTCAGCATGTAGCGTATGATTGATTAAAAAGTATGAAAATAAGCTACTAACTGATATGTATAAAAAAACAGATAAACTCAACGTCTATCTGTTTTTTAGTTTTAACTAACTTTTTGTTATTTTTTCAAGTTAAAGCGATATTTCTTAGCTCCAAATACAATCATTGCCATAGCTAACAAGGCTATTGAATTTGGTTCAGGAACTGAGCGAATATGCCTGATGTCAAAACCAAATTGAAAGGTAGTATGCTCTTTTTCAGGGGTTACTAGGCCAGAACAAGCACCTTCAAAGCCTAATGCCTCACAGTACCCTGAGTTTAACGCTGCTATCGGCGCAGCTCCACCAAACTCATCAAATACTAGAACATCAATACCATACCAATTACCATCGTATAAAAATGGAATACCTACAGTTAAATCAGCTTCAAAACCAAAGATATCAGGGCAACCTCCGGTATGGCTTGCGGCTGTAGAGCCATCAAGACAAAGACCAGCACTGCCGCTATTGGGTGTTTCTTGGAATTTAAAATCGATAGCCACAGTCGGTGCAGGGTGAAATCCAGCTGTATAGGGAACAAGTGCTTCTAGTGTCAAATAATCCGTTAGAGTACCACCAGTTAATGAAGCAAAAGAACCACTTAAAGTATTATTCCAGTGAGTTGTGCTGATGCCTATTCCTATCTCGTCAAGTGACGACGGTGGACCAGCACCTATAATAGTATCAACGCTACCAGTGGCATGGCCGCCGCCAAAGCGATCATCTCCAGAAGGCCCATCACCGATTGTGATCGCACTACGTGATGAGCCCGCACCAAGGCTATCATCGGTATAGTCAGCACCATCGGCGCCCCACGATAACTCATATATAGAGTCAGTAGTTGTCCCCGCACCTCCAGTAAATGTACCTGCACTAAATTCAGCCCAAGTATCAAAGTTCCATTCGGTGACTATTACCCCCGCATGAGCCGTAACTGTCACTAGTAAACAAAGCAACATAGTTGCTACTAGCTTTAATTTTTTATTAATAATTTCCAAGTTATCCATTAGTCATTATCCTTCTTTCATAAATTGTTAAAAAGAGGAAGTTCGTTAACTGCATATAACTACCTTACAACTACTATTAAGCATAATCTTCGCCACTTTTACAACGAGTTGATTTTATATGAAATAGTGACCAAGTCATTAATCAAGCGGACGGGGGTGTAAATTTACTCAACAGTCTAAAAAACAAAACAAAACCAGTAACACATTGATAAATAAATAAAAATAAAAACAACACTTTACACTATTCAAATATCAGCAGCATTACTCACAAAACAAACTGTAAAGTTTTTCGACACTAAAGAATAAAAACATTGACTAACATGATATTAATTACAAATCATCAGTTCAGAGCTGAGTAATCTCTCTATTGAATTTTTTTCTCTCTTTTGCAGTAAGTTCCGTCAATATGCTATTTGCTTGGTCGTGCTGCTCATTAACGGCTAATGCTTGAGCATAGTGCACCTTAATCGCTGCACTTGCTCTTATTTGGTATGCTTTAGCTAATACTTCTAGTGCCGCTTTATTTTTTTCTCCCTTAAGTAAAGCAACACCGAGTGTATCCAAAACTTCAGGATGCCTTGGAGCAACACCTTGCGCTTGCTTAGCATATTTAATTGCATTGCTAAAGTCGCCATTTTGAATAAATAGTATCGCTAAATTATTCAGGGCGACAATGTTACCCGGTTGTTTATTAATGAGTTGTTTATATGATACAAGTGCTTTATCCGGCGATATTTTCATATATATTTCCGACAAAAAAGCTTGAATCGCTAGACTTGTAGGAAACTGGCCTGCTAGCGGCTCTAAGAACAGAGCAGCATGATTATCGCCATCTGTTTCGCGATAAGCCTTGGCTAACAGCAAAGCAGTTTTAGCATTTTCATCTATTACATATGATGCTTTCAATCTATTTTTAGCGATTGCGTAATGCTGTTGCATTAATGCGTGGATCCCTGCGAGTTGCAAGACTTGTGCATTGTTCGGCAGCCTAGCCAATAAAGGGTTAACTAAAATATCGATTTCCTCACTTTCCCCCAAGCTTAGTAAAAACCGAACTTCCAATACCATCAGTAACAGTGATTCTGCTAAAGCTTCTTGGCTTCGCGCTAAACGCGTTATCTTTAATGCCTGTTCAATGTCATTTAACTTTTCCAATAAATCAATTTGTATTGAATAGCTCTGTAGATTATTGGCTTCTAGTTGTTGCCAACGACGCGATTCTCTATTAATGCTCTTTTTATCATTTAACAGGAAATAACTATTTAATGCGGTTGCATAATAGTCAGGGGGTAAGTTATTGTCATCGGCGATGGTCACAAGCCAGTTAATAGATTCTTGTGCTTTTCTTATAATTAGTGACTGTTGCGCGAGGATAATACGCGGCCAATGTAAGGTAGGCTTCGCTAATGCCGTTTTTCTGAGTTCTTCAATGAATTCCGTTTTTTTTCCAAGTTTAATACTTGTCCTAAATATCCATTCATAAACTTCTTTTGAATCCTCTTCTAAATTCAACACTCGTATGAGTACTTGCTCAGCTTGCAGAAAGTCGTCTAATAAAAAGTGTTGTTCCGCTAACGTTAATAACACCTTTACATGATTAGGGCTGATGCCATCAATTTTATGAAGCAAGGTTAGCGCATCTTGATGCTTTTTAAGTACTTTCAATACTTGTACTTTTAACAATAGTCCTTTCGTATCTTCTGGATGGCTGAACAGCCATGAATCAATCGTCGCATTCGCTTTCTCGGGTTCATTTTTTAGCAAATATGCAGTAGCAAGTGCTAAATTAGCCGTATTGTCTCCGGATTTATCCGCCGAGGCCAACTTCAAATTTTCTAAACCTTGAGGGTCATTATTTAATAATTGTAGCAGTCCTATTTTTGTTTGAGCTTTAACATTATTCGGTTGTATTTCTAACGCTTTCTCAAGAAGTTTTAGAGTACTGTCAGCATATTCCGTAGTGACTAACTTAGTGGCTAAGTCGATAATTAGTTGACTTTCATTTGGGTAAAAACCTTCGAAAGTTGAGATCTCATTTGTTAACTCATCAATAAGTCCTAATTTAAGCATGGTCAACATGAGAAATCGATGAGCAGGATGATCATTAGCTAATACTGGCGTAACCTTTGATAACTTATCGTACGCTAGTTCGAAGCGTTGTAAAAAGTAATAGCTGAGTCCAGCCAAATATAGTGCCGATGGGTTATTGGGTAATACCTCTAAAACAAATTGTGCATGCTCACCTACTTGAGAATAGTTCTTTCTTTCAAGTGCAACCCTAGCTTTAAGTATATTAGCGGTTGGGTTATATTTATATATACTCAAAAAATCATCAACTATTTGTTCACAGCTATCAATATCATTAAGCTTTAAATAATTAATTGCTATTTTTAACTTGACCGAATGTGCTTGCGGCCGTAATTTTAAAAATGATTGATAGGCTGAATTTGCTTCTTTAAGATCATTATTGCGTTCAGCAAATTTTGCTTTTAAGATCCAAGCTTCTGCAACCCCTTCATGTTGATCAAGCACATCTTTAAGTATTTCTTCACCCCGTTGAAAATTTTTGTCCATAGCTGCACTAATCGCTGATCCATATAGACTGTACGAAGATTCTGCATTAATATCATTTGCTGTATCAAAGGAGTCTTTCGCATCTTCCAACTTGTTCAAATTGATATATGCTTTCCCCTTTAATATGTAGCTATATATTAATGAAGATTCACTTTTAAAATGAGTATCGGATAGTACTTTAATGACATCCGCATTTTTGCCGATTTCTAAATATATTACAGCTAAAGCTAAGGTTACCGTTTCTTTGTCTTCGCTATACTCAATCGCTTTTAAGAACTCTTTTACTGCGGAATCACTCCTGTTAGTTTTTGCATACAAATCTCCAAGTAAATAGCGTGCCTCTGCCATTTTAACATCTACTTGTATTAAATTTTTAAGCGTTATTTCAGCACGAGAAAACTGGTTTTCAGCAATTTGAACCTTAGCTTCAGCAAGTAATTCGACCTTGGTTTTACTTGGTGAACATGAACTAACCACGAGTATTATTAAAATGAAACTTATACCTATTTTAATGAAAGACATCATTTTGCTCCCTGATTAACTTAGTTCAAAATATAGTCAGCAACCTCATGAAAAGATAGTTACCGCTTGTATAAATAGCTGAACGATACTGAACATTTTCATTGAAATAAGTTATTAAAAAACACTACAAATAAATATTCATCTATTAGGAGTTTGATATCTTCGAGGGAATGAACCACATAAATGACTATTATCACTCTCTTTTAAAGCATAGATTGAAAGAAATATACTTACTTTATGGACAAGAAATTTTGATTACAAATAAAGCAGCATCCTTACTCTGGCAAGGCACAATCCTTTGATATAAATAACGATTATTATATGAAGTTAAACAAACGCTGTGCTTTGTTTTCATTAACTATGCCGAATAAATATCAGCTAGAGGAATATCAAATACTAGAAACAAAAAAACCAGCTATTTAGCTGGTTTTTTGAAAAATATTGTAAGCTTTAAAATAAATACTTACTTTTTCTTTTTAACAGCTTTAGCATTTGGTAAATCTGTAATTGAACCTTCAAAAATCTCAGCAGCTAAGCCGATAGATTCATTCAACGTTGGGTGAGCATGAATCGTTAATGCTAAATCTTCAGCATCGGCGCCCATTTCAACGGCTAAACAAACTTCACCAAGCATTTCGCCAGCATTGATACCGACAATAGCACCACCTAAAACACGACCGGTTTCTTTTTCGAAGATCATCTTCGTTTTACCTTCAGTACGTGCAGAGGCAATTGCACGACCAGAAGCAGCCCAAGGGAAGTTCGCTATCTCAACATTTAAGCCTTGCTCTTTCGCTTCGCGCTCTGTAATACCAACCCAAGCCATTTCTGGATCAGTGTAGGCAATTGAAGGAATGCAGCGTGGGTCAAATACGTGTTTCTTACCTGAAATAACTTCCGCTGCACAATGTGCTTCATGAACCGCTTTATGTGCAAGCATAGGTTGACCAACAACATCACCAATCGCAAAGATATGAGGAACGTTAGTACGTAGTTCGTTAGTTACATTGATAAAGCCACGCTCATCAACATTAACACCAGCTTTGTCTGCGGCAACTAAGTGGCCATTTGGCTTACGGCCAACAGCAACTAAAATTTTGTCGTAACGTACAGGTTCTGCTGGTGCTTTTTTACCTTCAAATGTAACGTACAATCCGTCAACTTTTGCTTCAACTGCAACAACTTTAGTAGACAACATAATGTTGAACTTTTTCTTGTTGTAGTTAGTGTAAATTTTAACAATATCTTTATCGGCAGCAGGAACTAATTGGTCAGCAAATTCTACAACTGAAACATTAGAGCCTAAAGCTTTGTATACCGTGCCCATTTCTAAACCGATAATGCCGCCGCCAAGTACTAACATTTCACCAGGAACATCGTGAAGTTCTAAAGCACCTGTTGAATCGATAACACGAGGGTCATCATTCGGAATGAAAGGTAAATCAATTACAGAAGAGCCTGCTGCGATAATAGCATTATCAAAAGTAACTGTAGTTTTCTGGCCGTCATTGCCTTCAACTTCAATTGTTTTATCTGAAGTGAATTTTCCGTAACCGTAAACTGTAGTTACTTTGCGCGCTTTAGACATACCACCTAAGCCGCCAGTAAGTTGAGCTACTACACTGTCTTTCCAGTCGCGAATTTTATCTAAATTGATTTCTGGCTGACCAAATGTAACACCGTGAGAAGCCATGGCAGCTGCATCATCAATAACTTTAGCAACATGAAGTAATGCTTTTGATGGAATACAACCAACGTTTAGACAAACGCCACCTAATGTTTTACGGCTTTCAACTAATACTACGTCTAGTCCTAAATCTGCTGCACGAAATGCCGCTGAATAACCACCAGGGCCTGAACCTAATACGACTACTTGAGTTTTAATTTCGTTACTCATGCTTACCTCAAATTTGATTTTTATGATGATAAAACGTAAATACGAGCTTTATCATTTACTTGTTGTTTGTATATTTATAATTCTGTCGGCGATTTTACTCTTTGTGAATAAAAATCGCCAACTTTAAATCGATTGCATTTATATAAAATTTACAGAATCAATTGACGAATATCAGACATTACACTCGCTAGATGCACAGTAAAGCGTGCTGCTAATGCGCCGTCAATTACACGATGGTCGTATGACATTGATAATGGCAACATAAGTTTAGGTTCAAAATCTTTACCATTCCACTTAGGTTTCATTTCAGATTTAGAAACACCTAAAATAGCGACCTCTGGTGCATTAACGATTGGTGTGAATGCTGTGCCACCGATGCCACCAAGGCTAGATATTGTAAAACAGCCACCTTGCATATCTGACGCTTTCAATTTGCCATCACGTGCTTTCATACTAATTTCTAAAAGCTCACGAGATAATTGATGAATACCTTTTTGGTCAACATCACGTACTACCGGAACAACTAATCCGTTTGGTGTATCAACCGCAACACCAATGTGAATGTACTTTTTCAGAATTAAGCTCTCACCGTCTTCACTCAAGCTTGAATTAAACGCTGGGAATTCACGCAAAGCATCCGCCGCCGCTTTCAAAATAAACACTAAAGGTGTAATTTTAAAACCAAGCTTTTTCTTTTCACAAATTACATTCTGCTCTTTACGGAACGCTTCAACATTAGTGATATCTGCTTCATCGAATTGCGTAACATGCGGAATAGTTACCCAGTTGCGATGTAAAAAAGGCCCTGATATTTTTTGAATACGTGTTAGCGGTTTAGTTTCAATTTCACCAAATTTAGAAAAATCGATAACTCGAGCGCTCACAACTTGCAAGCCGCCTTCGCCAGCAGCAACTGAGCTACCTGCATTGGCTTTAGGGCGAGAAAGCTCGTATTTAACGTAAGACTGTACATCTTCTTTTAAAATACGCCCTTTATTACCCGTACCTTTAACAAGCGTTAAATCAACACCAAACTCACGAGCAGTGCGACGAATAGAGGGTGAAGTATAGATACTTCCTTTTGAAGCCACTTTACCTGCTTGTGGATGATGCGGAACAGGAGCAGCTTTAACTTTAGCAGTAGGAGCGACTTTAGATGCTTCAACAACTTTTTCAGCGACAGGCACAGCAGCAATTTCTACCGGCGCACCACTTGAGGTTTCAAGCGTAATAACAATTGAGCCCTGCTTAACTTTGTCGCCAATACTGATGAATACTTCCTTTACTCTACCTGCATGTGACGAAGGTACATCCATCGTTGCTTTATCTGTTTCTAATGTGATTAAGCCATCTTCTTCTTCAATCACATCACCAACATTGATTAAAACATCAATAACTTCTACTTCACCATCTTCACCAATATCAGGAACAGGTATTTCAATGACTTCACTTGCAGTAGAAGTTGCAGCAACAGGTGCTACTTCAGCAGCTACTGGAGCAGTTTCAACAACCGTAGCTGGTGCTGATACTTCTTCTGGAGCGGCACTTGCTGATGAACTAATTTCAGTGCTCATTTCTGCAATGACATCACCTTCTTTAATTTTATCACCAACACTTACTAATAAAGCGGATAATGTTCCGGCAAATGGTGCAGGAATATCCATTGATGCTTTATCAGTTTCAACTGTTAATATTCCTTCGTCTGCTTCAAGTGAGTCCCCCACTGCAAAACAAATTTCAATAATTTCAACTTCTTCGCCGCCAACATCAGGGACTAGAATTTTTTGACTTTCTGACATAATAATTCTCCGTGCCGAATTAAGCGTAAAGTGGGTTAAGTTTTTCAGTATCGATATCAAAACGTTTAATCGCTTCACTCACAACTGAACGCTCAATATCACCACGATTGGCTAATTCGAATAACGCAGCAACCACTACGTAAGCGGCATTCACTTCAAAGTGAGTACGTAAATTAGCGCGACTATCACTACGACCAAAACCATCAGTACCTAAACAGCGGTATTCAGTATCAATATAGGCACGAACTTGGTCTGAGTAGTTTTTAATGTAATCTGTTGCAGCAATTGCAGGACCATTTTCCTTGGTAATAACCGAAGTAATGTAGGCTTGTTTTTGTTCACTTTCTGGGTGAAGCATATTCCAACGCGTTACATCTTGTCCGTCACGAGCCAATTCATTAAATGAAGTTACTGAATAAACATCACTTGAAATGCCGTAATCAGCACTTAAAATTTGCGCTGCTTCACGTACTTTTTCTAAAATTGTACCTGAACCCATTAATTGAACATTTGCTTTCGCTTTTTTCGCAGCTACTGTTTCAAGCTTATAAATACCTTTGATAATTTCATCAGCGATATCTTTAGTATCTGGCATTGCTGGATGTTGGTAACTTTCATTCATCAAGGTTAAGTAGTAGAAAACGTTTTCATTGTTTTCGTACATGCGACGCATACCGTCACGAATAATCACTGCTATTTCATAACCGTAAGTTGGGTCATAAGTTACACAATTAGGGATTAAACCTGCTTGTACATGTGAATGACCATCTTGATGTTGTAAACCTTCACCATTAAGTGTGGTACGACCGGCAGTAGCGCCTAATAAGAAACCACGTGCTTGGCTATCGCCAGCTGCCCATGCTAAATCGCCAACACGTTGGAAACCAAACATAGAGTAGTAAATGTAAAATGGAATTGTCGTTGCATTACATGTTGAGTAAGAAGTACCCGCTGCAACCCAAGATGCCATAGCACCTAATTCATTAATACCTTCTTGTAGAACCTGACCTTTTTTATCTTCACGGTAGTACGCAACTTGGTCAGCATCTTGTGGAATGTATTTTTGACCTTCGTTAGCGTAAATACCTACTTGGCGGAATAAACCTTCCATACCAAAAGTACGCGCTTCATCAGGAATAATTGGTACGATACGCTTACCAATTTTTTTATCTTTTAATAAGGCATTCAATACACGAACAAAGGTCATGGTTGAAGAAACTTCACGCTCACCAGAGCCTTTCAAAATAGCATCAAAAACTTTAAGCGGTGGGATTTCTAAGCTTTCTTCAGCTTGAACTCGACGTGCTGGTAATGAACCTCCTAAGTCTTCGCGACGTGCTTGTAAGTATTTAAACTCTTCGCTGTCTTCAGGGAATTTATAGAAAGGTAAATCAGCAATTTCATCATCGCTAATTGGCATATTAAAACGGTCGCGATATAGTTTAATAGATTCAACATCCATTTTCTTCACGTTATGCGCTATGTTCAATGCTTCACCTGAAGCGCCTAAACCAAAGCCTTTTACGGTTTTAGCTAAGATAACCGTTGGACGACCTTTAGTTTCTTGCGCTTTTTTATAAGCGGCATAAACTTTAACAGGGTCATGACCACCACGGTTTAAGCGGTAAATATCTTCATCTGACATATTGGCAACAAGTGCTGCAGTTTCAGGGTATTTATTGAAGAAGTTCTCACGGGTGTATTTACCACCTTTCGCTTTACAGTTTTGGTATTCACCATCAACGGTTTCTTCCATAAGTTGTAAAAGTTTACCTGAAGTATCACGGGCAATAAGTGCATCCCAATATGAACCCCAAATAACTTTAACCACTTCCCAGCCAGCTCCACGGAATGTCCCTTCAAGTTCTTGAATAATTTTACCGTTACCACGAACAGGACCATCTAAACGCTGTAAGTTACAGTTAATAACGAAACATAAGTTATCTAAACCTTCACGAGAAGCTAAACCAATTGCACCTAATGATTCTGGCTCATCGGTTTCACCGTCACCTAAGTAACAATATACGCGTTGTCCTGAACAATCTTTAATGCCACGGTCTGTTAAATACTTAAGAAAGCGTGCCGTGTAAATTGCTTGTAATGGACCTAAACCCATTGAAACGGTAGGAAATTGCCAAAAATCTTTCATCAAATGAGGATGTGGATAAGAAGATAACCCTTTACCATCACACTCTTGACGGAAGTTATCCATTTGCGATTCAGTTAAACGACCTTCCATAAATGCACGAGCGTAAATTCCTGGAGCAATATGACCTTGTGAGAAAATAAAATCTCCGCCATCTTTTTCAGAAGCAGCTCTAAAGAAGTGATTAAAACCAACATCATATAACATTGCAGAAGAAGCAAAACTACCGATATGCCCACCAAGTTCTAAATCTTTCTTCGATGCACGAAGTACTAATACTAAAGCGTTCCAACGAATGGCAGCACGAATACGTGCTTCAATTGTTTGGTCGCCTGGCATATTAGGTTCTTGTCCAGGGGGAATAGTATTTACGTAAGCCGTTTTAGCTTCAAAAGGTAAATGCGTGCCGCTGCGACGAGCACGGTCAATAAGTTTCTCTAAAATGAAATGTGCGCGATCTGGACCTTCATTTTCCAGTATAGAATCCATAGATTCTAACCACTCTTGGGTTTCCAATGAATCTAAATCAATTTTCGGGAGCTCAGACATAATTACTTAGTCTCCAATAGTTAGTAAGTGTATAAAGTTAAATTTGTGTGCTTAAAGATAGCCAATTTTCATTTAATTACATGCATTGATTGTTTAAAGTTATCGTTAAGCGGTTATTTTATAAATATTATTTCTGCTGTTTAATATTCACTGCGTTGCATTCTGCGCATTGATCTTTCCATGCGGCTATTTTCTTGTGACATTTTCAGTAAAATTTCTTCTATAAAAGCAAGGTGGCGATGACTTGCCCCCCAAGCTTTTTGCGGCTGCCCACTTATAATTGCGTCTAACAAGCGCTTTCTAAATTCTGCCATTTGCGCAAATATATCAGGTCGCTTAGCTAAAACTGTTAAATTTTGTTCAATATTATCAATTAACAAACTCGACATACTGCGCGCTAAGTGTAAAGTCACCGCATTGTGAGATGCGGCACAAATAGCGAGATAAAAATCAAAAATTGCCTCAGCCTCTAAACGTAAGTCGTTTTCTAATTGGGCTGTACCAATGTTCTCATGTTTCTTTTGAATTTCTGCAAAGTCTGCTTCTGTACCACGCATTGCGGCATAGTAAGACGACATACCTTCGATACCATGACGAAACTCTAATAAATCAAATTGTGACTCATTATTTTGCGACATCAATTCAAACAATGGATCAGACAAACCCGACAAAATTTTATCGCTAACAAACGTACCGCCACCTTGACGGCGATTGACTAAACCTTTTGCTTCAAGTTTTTGAATGGCTTCACGTAATGATGGCCGAGAAACATCAAATTGCTTGGCTAACTCTCGTTCAGGAGGTAATTTTTCACCCGCTTGCAAGCTACCTTCGAGGATCAAGGTTTCTAGTTGACGTAAAATAACATCGGACAACTTGGCTTGTTTAACGGGTTTTTGTATACCTGACAATGTCATAAATAAAAGTTCGGCCCATATATTTATTGGCGCAAGGCCAATTCACTTGCTTAAGAAACATAAGTATTCCTTAAACAAACATTAAAACAAAGGTAAATTGGTATTACCAATTGAAAAAGTGGTGTAAAAATACCAAAAAAACTCAATTTTGTAAAGAGAAGATAGTAGAGATTGATTTACTTGCCAAGCTTTATTTTAGAGCTAGAACTTAAAACGTGCGTTTAAATAATCGTTCTGGCATTAGTGGGGTTAAGGGGGGGAAGTTAAAATTTTATTCGTTTTAAAATAACAAAAAAGGCGGCAAAGCCGCCTGTAAATAAGCTATTCGCTAATAACGCGACTATAAATGTACGAATGACATTAGTCTAAAATCCCAGTAAGTATTAATACCGAAATAACAGCTAAGCACAATAACAAGGTTCTTTTAGCCAGTCTCACCAGTAAACAAGGCTCTGCGGTGCAATCATCGGGATCTATCATGAAATCTTCAGACTTTTGCGCTACGGTAACTAATAACTGGTTTGGTTGTTTATTTACATCAAATAAGGTTTCTAACCATAAAGGCATTGCTTTTGAAAAGTGCCCGACAAGCATATACCCAAAAGCAACTATACGTACCGGTAACCAGTCAACCCAAAATAAAACATCCTGTAGCAAAGGTGCCTCTTCTTTTATTACTTCTTCACCATCTTCTGAGTTTTCATCAAGCTCTTGGCTCTCTTGTTCAAGCTTTACCTGAGCTTCATTCATGGTTACCAATAAGCGGTAAAACAAAGCGCCTGCGGCTCCAAAAACAACAAAGAAAATCATAATCGCTATAAAGTAACGGTAGTTTAACCATACGAGTAATTGGCCAAAGCTCATTGGAGCACTGCTGGTATCTTGTTGTAACTGATTATGATGCAATTCACATGTTGTTGGCTCACCACGAAAAGCGGACATCAAATAATCTTTGTAGCACTTCCTTGCTCTAACACAACCAAAGCAAACAATTAGAATTAAAGTTGAAAGAATCAAATAAAGTAAGCCGTCATCGACCAATTCTAAAAGCAAATAACAAGTAACTACGGGAATGGAGATAAAAACAAGCTGTAGCACTATTGATTGCTTAGCAGAGTTCATCAATTTTGAGCTCTTGAATAAATTCACATAAGCATAAAAATAAGTTTTAAATTGCCACGCTGATGAAGATAAATAACGCTCGGCGGCTAAAGCAATAAGTAGACTAATAAGGCTCATTAATATTTCCTAATTTTATGAACAACTTTTAAATGATTATATACCCGTTGTTATTGAAGTAATAGATATTAACTAGACTTTAAACAATCAGTAAAGTGTTGCCAATTAAATGCTTTACCCGGATCTGTTTTTCTTTGCGGCGCAATATCACTATGCCCTTTTATATTATTTTTTATGGCAGGATAGTTGACTTTTAGCACCTTAGTTAATTGGGCTAAAGTTTGGTATTGCTCAGTTGAATAAGCAATATCATCGGTGCCTTCTAATTCTATGCCAATAGAAAAATCATTACAGTTTTCTTGTCCTTGATATGAAGAAACACCTGCATGCCAAGCTTTATCATCAAATGAAACATATTGAATAACTTTACCTTCTCGAGTAATTAAGCAATGAGCTGAAACTTTTAACTGTGCTATTTCCTCAAAATAAGGATGTGCTTTTTTATCTAATGTTCCTAAAAAGAAATCAGTAATATAACCGCCGCCAAACTGTGCAGGAGGCAAAGAGATATTATGGACAACCAATAAATGCACGGTTTGCTTTTCATCACGCAAGCTAAAATGAGGTGATTTTTGCTGTTCTTCATCAACTAACCAGCCATTGAGAATTAGCATTGAATCTTTTTGCGCGCTTGGTAATGTGTTTTTAAAGTCTTTCGTCATACAATAGCATTAATATTCAATTTTCAAGATTTGTGACTAGAGTATGACTGAATTTGATCCGACAAACAAAATGGCAAAAATATTTATTTGGTTAGCATGGTTTTTCGCGTTAGCTTTACTGGCATTTTTCTTTCAAGATATTTTAGATAAACAATGGAACCCCAATGAGGATCCACAAATAAGTTTGAGTGCTCAAGGAAAGGCCGAGGTGAAGTTGCAACAAAACCGCCACGGACATTATATTGTTCAAGGGGCCATTAACGAAATACCTGTGGTTTTTCTACTAGATACTGGCGCCACCCAAGTGTCTATTCCCGCTCATATAGCAGAAAAATTGCAGCTTAAAAGTTATGCTTCGTCGCAAGTTTATACCGCAAATGGTCGTACTACCGTTTATCAAACCAAGCTACAACAGCTTAGTATTGGTAATATTTATTTATATGATGTTGCCGCGCACATCAACCCAAACATGCAATCAAATGAAATTCTATTGGGCATGAGTGCCTTAAAAAGGGTAGAATTCAGCCAAGTGGGTAAACAGCTTATTTTACGTGAGCAATAAAACTCACCCCAAAACTATTTATATTATCATTCAAAACAAGAGAACAAAATTCAATGCTTTCTGCGCAACTACAACACGATATTAAAAAAACAGTAACTTGGGCGCTATGTGAAGACTTAGGTGTCGATAATGCTAAAGAATTAAAAAATAGCCAAGATATTACCGCTGAATTAATTCCTGCTCAAAACATAGCAGTTGCCAATATTATTACCCGTGAGAATTGTGTTATTTGTGGCGTTGCTTGGGTGAATGAAGTTTTTGCACAACTTGACGCTATATATAGCACCCAAACGAATATCACTTGGTTTGTGAATGATGGCGAAAGTGTTAAAGCAAATAGCACCTTGTTTGAATTGTCTGGTAATGCTCGAATATTGTTAACCGGCGAACGTAGTGCACTGAATTTTCTTCAGTCTCTTTCTGGCACTTCAACATTAACTAGTACTTATGTTAAAGAGTTATCGGAAAGTGATACTAAATTACTTGATACGCGTAAAACGATGCCGGGGTTACGCAGCGCACAAAAGTACGCAGTAAAATGTGGTGGCGGTTTAAATCATCGTATTGGTTTATTTGATGCCTTTTTAATTAAAGAAAATCATATTGCTGCTTGTGGTGGTATTGAAAAAGCAATTAGCACAGCAAGAATAAACCATCCGGGTAAAACAGTTGAAGTAGAAGTTGAAAGCTTGAATGAGCTTAACCAAGCACTTAACGCAGGAAGCGATATCATTATGCTAGATAATTTTAGTCACGAAATGATTGAGCAAGCCGTTATTACCACAGCTGAAATTTCAAAGGGTAGAACCAAATTAGAAGTATCTGGCAATATGACAATAGAGACATTAAAAAGCTATGCCAAAGCCGGGGTTGATTATATTTCAGTCGGTGCATTAACCAAAAATGTAACTGCAATTGATTTGTCAATGCGTTTTGTGTAACTGAATCACTGATTACATTTTAATCACACACAAGATTTCAGTTAAAAAGTTGTTATTTATTAACCGCTTTTTAACTAAATCAACGAAAAACACAAAAAAATCAAAAAAAAGTGTCACAAAATTTTACATTTCCTGATTTATGTCGCAGTATGAAATCAGCCCCCGTAATTATGTATGGAAATGCCTATTATGAAAAATGTAAAATCTTTAAACCGTAAATCTTTAAATAAAGCAAAGGGTTTTACCCTTATTGAATTAATGATCGTTGTTGCGATTATTGGTATTTTGGCAGCTGTAGCATTACCTGCTTATCAGCAATATACTGAAAAAGCAAAATACAGTGAAGTGGTTTTAGCTGGTAGTTCGGTAAAAACAGCTGTTGAAGTTTGTTCGCAAGTAGAAGGCGGTTTAACAAATTGTGCTGCTGGTAGTAATGGCGTCCCTGCAGATGATGCCGCCGTTGCAGCAACTAATGTGACATCGGTTGCTTGGGTAGTTACAGATGATGCAAATGGGGTGTTAACGGTTGTTAACCCCATTGGTCAGGACTACACTTTAGCAGCCGCATATGCAAATGGAAAAATTGTTTGGACTGATAACTGTAACGCTCTTTGTTAATAGTATTTCATAAAATAAAAAAGCTCCTATAGTTAGGAGCTTTTTTATTACCTATTATTTATTGGCACTTCTTTTTACTAAACTAGAAAAACGTTAAGCTATACTCATAAAAACAATATCAGAAAATAAGCCGTATTCCTCTATAGTAAAAAGGCATTCATGAAAGGTCATCATCAACAATCGAGTGTTCTATCAGCACTAACTAAAAATGATATTGTATCCCTTGATATGGTTGACAACATCAGTACAGACTTTATTCAACAATCTAAACCTTTTATTCGCTTTCTAGTTGAAGATAAAAAGATTAATGCTGATAGTATTGCCACCATACTCTCTAGAAGTTTTGGTTACCCGTTAATTGATATTAACGCCTTTGACAGTGCCATGCTCCCTGAAGGCATTCGAAATGAAAAACTTATTCGTAAACATAATGCACTGCCTTTATTTTTGCGCGGCAAAGTACTATTTGTTGCCATGTCAGATCCGACAAATTTAGATGCCTTAGAAGAAATCCAATTTAATACCGGCTTTACTACCGAGTTAGTGCTTACCAACGATCAAAGTCTATCTAAATTTATTGATAAAATTCTCGAAGAAGAAAGTGATGCGTTAGATATAAGTGATATTGACGCTGAAGAACTATCAGGTATCGACGTTCAAGAAGAACGTAAAGAAGATGATGTAGCAACCGGTGATAAAGAAGATGCCCCCATTGTTGTTTACATTAATAAAATTTTACTTGATGCCATTAGAAAAGGAGCATCAGATTTACACTTTGAGCCCTATGAAAAATCATACCGCATTCGTTTCCGTGTTGATGGTATTTTAACTGAAATGGCGAAACCGCCAGTGTCATTAGCGTCTCGGATGGCTGCTCGTTTAAAAGTTATGTCGAAATTAGATATTGCCGAGCGACGAGTACCTCAAGATGGTCGTATAAAATTAGCATTATCAAAGAAAAAATCTATCGATTTTCGTGTTTCTACCCTACCCACCATGTGGGGTGAAAAGATTGTAATGCGTATTCTCGACTCTTCCAGCGCTATGCTTGGCATCGAAATGCTAGGTTACGAACCTGCTCAAAAACAAATTTATATGGAAGCCTTGGAACAACCCCAAGGCATGATATTAGTTACCGGGCCAACAGGATCTGGTAAAACAGTATCGCTTTATACTGGGTTAAATATTCTTAACACGGCTGAGCGTAATATCTCTACCGCAGAAGATCCCGTAGAAATAAACTTAGACGGCATCAACCAAGTACAAATTAATAACCGTGCGGGATTAACTTTCCCAAATGCATTACGCTCTTTCCTTCGTCAAGATCCTGATATTGTTATGGTTGGTGAAATTCGCGACCTTGAGACTGCAGAAATAGCGATAAAGGCAGCACAAACAGGCCATTTAGTTTTATCCACATTACATACTAATTCGGCAGCCGAAACACTGACCCGTTTACTAAATATGGGAGTACCTTCATATAATGTAGCCAGTTCAGTTAGTATCATTATTGCACAGCGTCTCGCGCGTCGTTTATGCAACCGATGTAAAACTGAAGATGAAGTCCCTAGAGCTGAGCTTGAAAAACAGGGGTTTACTCCTGAACAACAAACCGATATGAAATTATTTAAACCTGTTGGATGTGATCAATGCACAGGAGGGTATAAAGGTCGTGTCGGTGTTTATGAAGTGATAAAAATTAGTCCGAAAATGTCATCAATTATCATGGAAGGAGGTAACTCTCTTGATATTGCGAAGCAATGCCAAATAGAAGGTTACAACAATTTACGACAGTCTGGATTACAAAAAGCAAGCCAAGGCGTTACTAGCTTAGCAGAAATAAATCGAGTAACGACTGCATAGGTACTTCACATCAGCTACTTTTTTAATGAATTTTTACTAGTATTAAGATAATAAATTAAGTTTAACTTCAAGAGCGAGATAGTAAATGGCGGTAACAGATACTAAAAAAAGAAAAATCCCCCAAGCTAAAGCTCTTGATGTTTTTATTTGGCATGGCGTAAATCGCAAAGGTAAGAAAATATCCGGCGAGCTTTCAGCAACCAATATGCTTGAGTTAAAAGCCCAATTACGCAAACAAGGTATAACACCAGGAAAAGTTAAAAAGAAACCTAAGTCAATGTTTGGCTCTAAAGACAAAAAACTTATTCCCGCTGATATTGCTATTGTTACTCGTCAAATAGCAACTATGTTAGGTGCAGGTGTACCTTTGGTTCAAACGGTTGAAATGATTGGTAAAGGTCATAACAATGGAAATATGCAAAGATTGCTAGGGGATATCAATAACAAGCTCCAGTCAGGTATTCCACTGTCAGAATGTTTGCGAGACCATCCAAGATACTTTGACGATCTCTATTGTGATTTAGTCAACTCAGGTGAACAATCAGGGGCGCTTGAAACGATTTATGATCGTATCGCAACCTACAAAGAAAAAGCAGAAGCACTAAAATCAAAAATTAAGAAAGCGATGACCTACCCTATTTCGGTATTAGTTATCGCCTTGATAGTTACTTCTATTTTGCTTATTTTTGTAGTTCCTGTTTTCCAAGAGATTTTTGCAAGTTTCGGCGCAGAATTACCTGGCTTTACTTTAATGGTTATTGGTATTTCTGAATTTATGCAAGCTTATTGGTACCTTGGTTTGGCTGGAATGATGGCCTTTGGGTATTTTTTCAAGAAAGCGCATTTAAATAGCCAAAAGTTTCGTGACAGCATAGATCGAAAGATCCTTAAAATACCTGTGATTGGTGATTTACTAGAAAAAGCAGCCGTGGCACGTTATGCCAGAACTCTTTCAACAACTTTTGCTGCAGGTGTCCCATTACCTGACGCCTTAGAATCAGCCGCTGGCGCTTCAGGAAATGCCGTATTTCGTGACGCAATTCTAGAAATTAGAGCTGAAGTATCTTCTGGCATGCAAATGAACTTAGCCATGCGTAACTGTAATATATTTCCAGATATGGTAGTTCAAATGGTTGCTATAGGTGAGGAATCAGGTGCGGTTGATGATATGCTAGCTAAAGTTGCGACTATTTACGAGCAACAAGTTGATGACGCTGTAGACTCGTTAACAAGTTTATTAGAGCCGATGATTATGGCAGTTTTAGGTGTAGTTATCGGTGGGTTAATCATCGCAATGTATTTACCCATTTTTCAAATCGGGCAAATCGTCTAATATCAGTATTCTTAATTTTATAAATGTTCCAACAATAATAATAAAAGGTTTTATCTTGACTGAGTTTATTTATTTACTTGAAAACAATTCGCTCTATTTTTACGGGCTTGTTTTTATTTTGTCTTTGATGATTGGCAGTTTTTTAAATGTCGTTATCTATCGTTTGCCCAAAATTCTGGAACAAGGTTGGTATCAAGAGTGCCGTGAATTTTTAGCCGATGAAATAAAAGATACACCTGTAAAAGAAATTAGCCCTCTAACGCTATCAAAACCCGACTCAACCTGCCCTCACTGTCAGCATCAAATTCGCTTTTATGAGAATATTCCTGTATTAAGCTGGTTATTTCTTAAGGGTAAATGTAGCCAGTGTAACAAGTCAATTTCAGCGCGTTATCCTTTAATAGAAATCAGTACTGCGTTAATAAGTTTACTTGTCGCCCAGAACTTTGGTGTTTCTGCTCTTACTTGTTACGCCTTATTATTAACATGGGGATTAATAACTTTAACCATGATCGACTTTGATCATATGTTGCTACCTGACCAAATCGTTTTACCTTTATTGTGGTTGGGTTTATTCGTTAACTTAACTAATGGCATTGTCCCACTTCAAGATGCGGTGATTGGAGCTATTGCTGGATATAGCAGCTTATATATAGTCTTTTGGTTATTTAAATTAGCAACGGGTAAAGAGGGCATGGGGTTTGGCGACTTTAAATTATTCGCTTTATTTGGCGCGTGGATAGGTTGGCAGTTGTTACCATTACTTATATTAATGGCCTCTGTGGTTGGCGCATTTGTTGGTATAAGTTTAATGCTGTTCAATAATCATAAACAGGGCCAAGCAATTCCTTTTGGTCCATATTTAGCTGTCGCAGGTTGGATCACTTTATTATGGGGTGAACAAATCTGGTCTTGGTATTTACTGCAAATTCTGTAAATAATGGTCATCATGAATAAATCAGAAAAAGTGGTCATCGGCTTAACCGGTGGTATAGGAAGTGGTAAATCAACTATCTCTAATATGTTTGTCAGTTTGGGTATCGATGTCGTTGATGCGGATATTGTGGCACGTAAAGTAGTTGCGCCTCAAAGTGAAGCATTAAAACAGATATCAGCGCATTTTGGTGAGCAATTTATTCAGGCTGATGGCCATCTCAATCGCGCATTATTGCGTAGCCAAGTATTTAGTAACCATCAAGACAAAACTTGGTTGAATAACTTATTACATCCTTTAATTCGTCAGGGGATGATCAAAGAAATAACACAAACCACCTCAAATTACTGCTTATTGGTAGCACCATTATTAATAGAGAATAACTTACAGAGTTTTGTCCAGCGCCTTCTCGTTATCGACATTACAGAAGCAGAGCAAATTAAACGAACTGTTCGACGTGATCCCAGTTCAAGAGATGAAGTACAGCGTATTATTGCCAGTCAAATATCACGCACGGATAGACTTAAACATGCTGATGATATTATTGACAATAGTAATCAAGATTTAGATCAAGTCAGCAAACAAGTCATGAAACTAGACTTAACTTACCGGAAATTAGCCGTTAAATGATATAAATGTCTTAATAACATGTTTTTTTAGTAAAAAAATTCGCCATTTTGACCTTGTGTAGTTAGTATAGAAAATTATCTCCTGAACCTCATTGATGACAATAAGTTAATGACAAAAATATTATACGAGCATCCCCTCAATGAGAGGATACGTAACTATCTAAAACTTGAACATCTATTTGCTCAAGCTCACGATTGTTTGCAACGTAAAATTTCAGTGAGCCATCAAGTCTTTTTTAATGCCCTATTTGCTATTATCGACACTTTAGAGCGAAATGATGTTCGTGGTGATTTGATAAAAGACCTCGAAAAATTAGAACAAAACTTGGTTGTTTGGTCGCAAGCTCCCGAAATTGATGTCAGTATTTTAGAAGATAATTTACAGCAAACTGTTGGTCTTGTTTGTCAGTTAAAAAGAAATCCCCCTGTTTGGGCACAGTTAAAAAATGATAAATTCCTCTCTACTTTAAAGCAACGTTTTGCAATGCAAGGTGGCAGTTCTAGCTTTGACCTACCACAATTACATTTTTGGTTACATCAAGACGGCGAGCTACTTGCTGCTGACGTGCAGGGCTGGTTGGCCTTATTACAGCAAATTCAAAACGCATTAAATATAGTTTTAAAATTCATTCGTCAACGCGCTGGCTTTGAAAATATTGAAACTGAAAGTGGTTTTTATCAAGACTCTGGTGAAGGTATATTATTATTACGGATAAAAGTAGCACAAGACCTGCCTTATTACCCAAGCGTAAGTGGTAATCGCTTTCGTTACTCAATTCGCTTTATGTCCCCCTGTGAAATAAGTGGTCGCCAATACTCCAATCAAGCAACTTCTTTTGAGCTAGCACGCTGTTAGTATTTTTACCTTTTTTTTTGTATAATCCCTTTCATCAAAATATTATCAATAAGTTTCATCATGACCTTAAAAGTTTCCTGTCCAACTTGTAAAACAGAAGTTCTTTGGCAATCAGAAAGTGAGTTCCGCCCTTTTTGCAGTAAACGTTGTCAGTTAATTGATATTGGAGAATGGGCTGATGAAGGACATAAAATTAGCCAACCATTGCAAGGTGACGTACAGATGACTGAAGAAATGCTTGATGCTTTAGAAGGTGAATTTTTGCAGAATAATAAATTTTTTGTAGAACCTGAATAATTTAGGTTACTTCTCTTTCAGCTTTTCAATAATCGCTTTGTTCGCTTCAGGAAAGTCTAACTTATCGAGCTCAGATAATGTAAACCAAGCTGATTCTTGCCCTTCTTGGGCAATAGGTTCGTATTGAAAATGTTCAACTAAATACACATCTAAATGTACTTCCTTATCACCATAATCATGGTTTATCTCAATCAGTGGTTGGCAAGATAGAACATCTATTGCAATCTCTTCTTGAAGCTCCCTATGAAGCGCTTGTGCTGCACTTTCACTGTTCTCCACCTTGCCACCAGGAAACTCCCATTTCCCACCTTGATGAGCGTTTTTTAGGCGCTTAGTTAAAAAATACTGCTGTTCGCGTAGAATAACCCCAACGGCTACATGAACTACTTTAGACATTTGAATAACCTTTCTTGTTTTTCATTATTATAAAACATAAACGCCAGTCAAGGACTGGCGTTTATTAAGGTGACAAAGTAAATATCTTGCTCAATTATTGGTATATGGGTTGCTCAGTTGAATCAGCCCCAATAAGATAAAATGCAATTAACTTAATTTACCGTGACACTGTTTGTATTTTTTACCTGAGCCACATGGGCAGGGTTCATTACGGCCAACTCGTGGTGATTTTTGTTCTTCTGCAGCGCCACTAGCCGATTCATGCGTATACTCTTTAGGTACATTTTCAGCTTTACGGTGTTGTTCTTCAACAGCTTCAACATCAGATTCTGCACGAATTTGAACCTTACTTAAAATACTAATAACGTCATATTTTAAGCTTTCTAGTAGCTCACCAAACAATTCAAAAGATTCACGTTTAAATTCTTGTTTCGGATTTTTCTGTGCATAACCACGTAGATGAATACCCTGACGTAAATGATCCATTGCAGCTAAGTGTTCTTTCCAGTGTGAATCTAAGCTTTGTAACATAACCGCTTTTTCAAACTGACGAAGTACATCTACACCCACTTGCTCTTCTTTCTCAGCATAGGAGCTTTCAACATTCGCTAATATTTTTTCACGTAAAGTTTCTTCGTGTAGCTTGCTGTCTTCTTCAAGCCATTTAGCTAAAGGTAATTCTAAGGTTAATTCACCTTTAATTCGTTCTTCTAAACCAGAAATGTCCCACATTTCTTCAAGCGATTGTTGAGGAATATGTTGATTAACAATACCCGTAACAACATCTGTACGAATATTTTTAATGACTTCTGCAATATCAGCTTCATCCATCAATTCATTACGCTGTTCATAGATTACTTGACGTTGGTCGTTAGAAACATCGTCAAATTCTAACAACTGCTTTCGAATATCGAAGTTACGACCTTCAACTTTACGCTGTGCGTTTTCAATACTACGTGTAACCCATGGGTGTTCAATCGCTTCACCATGTTCCATGCCTAATTTACGCATCATTCCTGAAATACGTTCTGAAGCAAAAATACGCATCAAACCATCTTCCATCGATAAATAAAAGCGTGTAGACCCTGCATCACCTTGACGACCAGAACGACCACGTAGCTGGTTATCAATACGACGAGACTCATGGCGTTCAGTTGCAACAATATGTAAACCACCTAACTCAAGTACTTTATCGTGCTCGACTATCCATTCTTCTTTCGCCTTAGCGATATTCTCTTCAGTTGGATTTTTTAACTTAGCGGTAATTGCATTAAAATTTCCACCTAAAACGATATCTGTTCCACGACCCGCCATGTTTGTAGCAATGGTTACCGCGCCAACTTTACCCGCATCAGCAACAATTTCCGCTTCTTGTTGGTGAAACTTAGCATTCAATACTTTATGTTTGATTTTTGCTTTCGTTAAGAATTCAGATAAGAATTCAGACGTTTCAATACTGATAGTACCAACGAGTACTGGCTGTCCACGTTCAACACAATCTTTAATATCGGCAAGAATTGCTTCAAACTTTTCATCACCTGTTAGGTAAATCAAGTCAGGCATATCTTTACGAATCATAGGTTGGTTCGTTGGAATAACTACGGTTTCTAATCCATAAATATGATTAAATTCAAATGCTTCAGTATCAGCAGTACCTGTCATCCCTGATAATCTTTCATAAATACGGAAGAAGTTTTGAAAAGTAATAGAAGCTAACGTTTGGTTTTCATTTTGAATGTTTACACCTTCTTTTGCTTCAACAGCTTGGTGCAGTCCTTCAGACCATCGACGACCTTCCATTGTACGGCCGGTATGTTCATCAACGATAACAATTTCATCTTCTTTAACTATATAATCAACATCTTTTTGGAAGAGTTTATGGGCACGTAATGCAGCCATAACATGATGAAGTAACGTTATATTTGTAGCTGAGAATAATGAATCACCATCCTGAATAAGACCTTTCTCATTCATGATTTCTTCAATGCGTATTTGCCCAAGCTCAGTTAAATAGATTTGCTTAGACTTTTCATCGATGGTGTAATCACCTGTACTTTCTTCGCCTTCTTTATCTTCTTCTGCTTGACGCTCTAAAGTTGGTACGACTAAGTTGATTTGGCGATATAACTCCGAGCTGTCTTCTGCTTGACCTGAAATAATCAAAGGCGTTCTCGCCTCATCAATTAAGATAGAATCGACTTCATCGATAACAGCAAAGTTTAAAGGCTTTTGGGTACGTTCTTCTGGTGAAAACGCCATGTTGTCACGTAAATAATCGAAACCAAACTCGTTGTTTGTACCGTAGGTAATATCAGAGTTGTAAGCAGCTTGTTTCTCTTGTGACGATAAACCTGCAATATTACAACCAACCGTCATATCTAAAAATTCAAATAAAGGACGACACCAATCTGCATCACGAGTGGCAAGGTAGTCATTCACGGTAATTACGTGTACGCCTTTACCTGTTAGGCCATTTAAATAAGAGGGTAATGTTGCGGTTAACGTTTTACCTTCACCGGTACGCATTTCTGCAATTTTACCGTCATTTAATACCATACCACCGATCATTTGTACGTCGAAGTGACGCATACCAAAGACTCGTTTACTGGCTTCACGTACAACTGCAAAGGCCTCTGGCAAGATACTTGTTAAGGATTCTTCTTTAGCTAAACGCTCTTTAAATTCTGCGGTTTTTGCTTTTAGTTCTTCGTCAGAAAGAGCTTCAATTACGGGCTCTAGGGCATTTATTTTTAAAACTTCTTTATTCATTTGCTTTAATAATCGGTCATTACGACTACCAAACATTGATCTCATTAACTTTACAAACATCTTGTTAAACCATATTGCTGTTAGAAGAAATTCTTCCGCTGAAAAAAACGTGACTGGATACTAGTCACAAATTTGTTTTTATTTTGCTTTTCTATACACGAACTTTATTGGATCTATTTGCGCATTATTACGTAAAATCTCGTAATGAACATGAGGCCCAGTTGAGCGACCCGTACTGCCCATACGTGCAATTATTTGCCCTTTGCTAACCACTTCCCCTACTTTTACTAATAATTTTTTATTATGACCATAACGGGTTTTTAAACCTTTACCGTGATTAATCTCGATTAGTTGTCCATAACCATAACGAGTACTTGCCCAAGTAACAACACCTGAGGCGGTTGAAACAATGGCTGCATCTTCTTTACCGGCAAAGTCTAAACCCTTATGTACTGCTGGTTTTCCACTAAATGGGTCTTTACGCACACCGAAGTATGAAGAAAGCCATCCTTTCGTTATTGGTCGACCAGATAAGTAGCTTGTATTCTCTATATGGTGACCTAAAGTGACAGATTCAAGCGTTACTAACTGATTTTCTTCATGTCGCAAACTTTCTTCTAATACAGATATTTCAATTAACATCTCTGCTAGTGACTTTTTATCACTTGTTTGGCTTTGCAACATAGGTCCACCAGCAGGCGGTAACTGTTGGAAGTTAAATTCATTGTCAGGAATTGAAGCTTCATTAGCAAGTCGATCGCCTAAGGCATTCAAACGCAGAACTTGGCTTTGTAGCTCAGCTAGTTTCATCGTAAGTGCCGTTAATTGCTGATCACTCAACTGTTCTATTGGGGCATTGATATCGGTTGAAGCAGTCAATGCATAAGGCACCGTTTTAGGGATCTCATCAGCAGAAAAGACTAAATGCATAACAAAGCCAGAAATCAGCGCGAAAATTATAACCGCTGACAACCAATGTAACTTATTTAGTGTCATTGAAAATCTAACGTTCTTTCCACGGTACAGTAGTGTTAAACTCATAATTAATTAAATCGTATTCCTATAAAAGAGTGATCAATGGCACGGAAAACAAGAAAGCCTGCAGATATGTCAGATCTCTTTCAATCATCGAAAGGCACTTTGGCACATATAGCAGCAAAAACCAACTCTTTAACTATATTGGCAGACATTGTACGACAAACATGCCCTGACCTACCAGCAGATGTCTGGCATATTGCCAATTTTAAACAAAAATCTTTAGTTATTGAAGTAACTTCTGCGGTTTGGAGTCAGCGGTTGCAGTTTGAGCGGATGAATATTTGTCGTGAATTAGCACTTGTTACTGAAAATGAGTTTGATCAAATTGAAATTAAAGTTTCTCCGTATCGAAATAAGGTCACTTACGACCTCCCAGAAAGAACAGCCGAGCCATTACAAATTTCTGAAAAAACAGCTAATCAATTATTAGCTGTCGCCAAGATCGCCCCTGATAGTCTACGAAAAAAATTAGAAAAGTTGGCTAAACACGCCAATAAAAGTTAACAACCTTCTCTACTTTGTACTCTGCGCACATTCCATTTCAAATAATTTATAATTATCGATTAACTTATGCTCTATTTTCTAATACATTTGATATAAAAAAACCAGTCAATTGACTGGTTTAATTTATTGAAATACTTATGTGCTAAAACTAAAAAGCGGTCGCTGCAACTTCTTGATATTGTATTGGCGATGGAGTTTCATCTTCGTAGGTCACCCATTCCCAGCTTTCTTGCTGCTTAAATACTTCTCTCAATAATAAGTTATTTAAACCATGCCCTGATTTAAAGGCATTCAATTCACCTAAAATACTATGACCACACATATATAAGTCACCAATGGCGTCCAATATTTTGTGTTTTACAAATTCGTCATCGTAGCGAAGTTCATCTTTATTTAGCATACGATATTCATCAAGTACTATAGCATTCTCTAAACTGCCACCTAAGGCTAAATTGTGCGAGCGGAGAAACTCGATATCACGCATAAAGCCAAAAGTACGAGCACGACTAATCTCTTTTATAAAAGAGCAGCTGGATAAGTCCATAGACATCGTTTGACACGTTTTTGATATAACAGGATGTTCAAATTCAATAGCAAAGTTAATCTTAAAACCATTATGTGGTTTTAACTCGGCCCATTTGTCACCTTCTTCCACACGAATAGTCTTCTTGATACGAATAAACCGCTTTGCTACGGCTGAAGTTTTAATACCTACCGACTGTATTAAATATACAAACGGTAGAGCGCTGCCATCCATAATTGGAATCTCGGGAGAGTCAATTTCAACAATTAAGTTATCAATCCCTAAGCCTGCAGTTGCAGACAACAAGTGTTCGACGGTGGAAATCTTAACACCTTGTTCATTCACTAAACACGTACATAGGGTGGTTTCACCGACAGCGTCCGGTGTTGCTGGAATATCAACAACCGGGTCTAAGTCTGTTCGACGAAAAATAATACCTGTGTTTGCAGGCGCAGGACGGAGAGTCAACCGCACCTTTTCACCTTTATGTAATCCGACACCAACGGCGGTTACACTTTCTTTTAATGTACGTTGTTTAATCATAAATGCCTTATTAAGCTTTTACTTACTTTAAATGCACCGTCGAATTTTGACGGGCGCATAATATAGCAAAAAAACTTAACAAAATCAAAATATCAGCTTTTAGCTACGCTTCATTTAAATGTACTGTTAACCAGTAACATTCTAATAATAATTTAGTTTGAATAACTATAGACCAGAAAGTTCACTATTATCATTCAATTACTTCTAAACTAAATGATATTAATCAGCTTGTTTACGTAAAAATGCAGGGATATCTAAATAATTCTCGATGTCTGCTGCTGTTTGTACTTGTGCATTACTATCTTGCATTGTCACGACTGCTGAGTTTATTTCTGGCTGTGGGCTAGCAATAAATTCTTGTCCAACAGCGATCGGCTCTAAAACTGGCGTTGGAGTTACTAAAGTAATATCAGGCTTACGTTCTGCGCCAATACCGGTAGCAACAACTGTTACTCGTAGTTCATTACTCATTTCAGGGTCAATTACTGCACCAACAACAACGGTCGCATTTTCTGATGCGAAAGCTTTCACGGCGTTACCTACTGTTTCAAACTCATCAATGCTAATGTCCATACCGGCGGTAATATTAACTAAAATACCACGAGCACCAGCTAAATCTACATCTTCAAGTAATGGACTAGAAATAGCTGCTTCTGCAGCTTCTTCAGCTCGATCTTCGCCTGATGCAATACCTGATCCCATCATTGCAGTGCCCATTTCTGACATTACTGTGCGTACATCGGCAAAATCGACGTTGATTAAACCTGGACGAGTGATCAATTCGGCAATACCTTGAACAGCTCCAAGTAAAACATCATTTGCCGCTTTAAAAGCATCAAGTAATGAAGTGCCAGGGCCTAAAACTTTTAAAAGTTTTTCATTAGGTATTGTGATCAAAGAGTCGACACTTTTCGATAAAAACTCGATACCTTGATCCGCATAGTTCATACGTTTCTTTCCTTCAAACGGGAAAGGCTTAGTCACTACAGCAACGGTTAATATTCCCATTTCACGAGCAACATCTGCAACAACTGGTGCAGCACCAGTCCCTGTACCACCGCCCATTCCAGCTGCGATAAATACCATATCTGCACCTTGTAAGGTTTCCTTGATCGTTTCACGATCCTCTTCTGCACTGCGACGACCAATTTCAGGATTTGCGCCAGCACCTAAGCCTTTTGTTACGTCTGCACCTAATTGTAATGTTACGTTAGCCGCAGAATTTCGTAGCGCCTGTGAATCAGTATTTGCGGTAATAAATTCCACACCTTCGATGGTTTGACAAACCATATGTTCAACTGCGTTTCCGCCGCCACCACCAACGCCAATAACTTTGATAATTGCTTCTTCGTTATGATCTTCCATTAATTCAAACATTTGTATACTCTCCGATTTTTATTATGTTTTGTTCCACCAAAACGGTTACTTTCTACTCGAATAATTCGCTGCAGCAAATTATTAAATTTTTATTATTCTCAATATTCATTTGATGAATTAATTAAAACTCACCTTTAAACCAGGCTAATAAACGTGAGGTAATGCTAGCAATACCTTCACTTTTTTTACTTTCAATACTTTGTTGTTCATTGGCTTGCATACCGTAATGTAATAAACCGACAACCGTTGCATAGGTTGAGTCATTTACATATTCCTTTAAGCCACTTACATCTTTTGGCTGTGCTACTCGTACAGGCATTTGGAATACTTCTTCAGCAAACTCAACTACACCTTCCATCTTCGCCGTACCGCCCGTTAATACATAACCAGCGGCTATTTGATCAGCTAACCCGGCTTCACGTAACTCTTCTTGGATAAGTTCAAAAAGCTCGTGGTAGCGAGGTTCAACGACTTCAGCTAACGTATGCCTTGACATAGACCGAGCAGGTCGTCCACCAACACTAGGCACTTCAATATTTTCTTCCATACTTACCATTTGGCGAAGCGCACAAGCATATTGCACTTTAATGTCTTCTGCGTGGCTTAATGGTGTTCTAAATATTTTTGCTATATCGCTAGTTACTTGATTACCTGCAACTGGAATAACAGCGGTATGACGTAAAGCTCCACCAGTAAAAACTGCGATATCCATGGTGCCTGCGCCCATATCAACGACACAAATCCCTAGCTCTTTTTCGTCATCAGTTAAGGTTGCATAACTAGACGCTAGGGCAGAAAAAATAAGCTGATCAGCTTTTACATCACAACGCTCTACACACTTAACAATATTTTTTGCCATGTCGTTAGCACAAGTTACGATATGAACTTTGGCTTCCATACGAACACCCGACATGCCGATAGGGCTTTTAATGCCATCTTGACAGTCAATACTAAATTCTTGTGGCAAAACATGTAGCATACGACGTTCAGCCGATATAGGTACCGAACGTGCCGTATGAATGACATTATCAATATCTTCTTGAATTACTTCTTTATCGTTGATTGGCACCATGCCATTTTCGTTTTGACAACTAATATGCTTACCAGAAATACCTAAATATACCGAGCTTATCTGACAATCAGCCATCAATTCAGCTTCGTTAATAGCGCGTTGGATAGATTGAATCACTAGATTCAAATCGTTTACGCCGCCTTTATCCATGCCCCGTGTCTGTTGATTACCGACACCGACGATATTTAATTGTTTGTCTGGCGTTATTTCGCCAACCGCCACAGATATTTTCGACGTTCCTATGTCTAAGCCTACTACCAGGTTTCTTTCATTTACTTTTGACATTTGCATTAAGCTCTTTGTTTTTTCACTGCGGCTTTCCAGCCTACAGCGAGTCCAGTATCGTAGCGTAAATCAACATAATCGACTTGTTGATTATCTTTTTTTGTTTTTATTATTTGTGGATAAACGTCCATAAAACGTTGTACCCGTTCAATTTTATTTTCTCGACCTAAGTTCAGCATGACACCGTCATTTAATGTTAATTGCCATGAATGGCGCTCTGAAAGTACCAGTTCATCTATTGATAAATCACTGAACTTTAATAATTTGCTTAGATCAATAAAGTTATCTAGGGCTATATTTTCACTGCCTTCTGGCCCAAAAAATGCTGGCAGTGCCTGCGTTAACCGCCGTGTATCAGCCTGAAACGCTTTTCCATACTGGTTAATCAGAAAATCACCATTCCATAAAGCTATTGGTGTTTGATCAACAACATAAATTTTCAACTCATTTGGCCATTTTTTACGTACCGAAACTGAATAGACCCAAGGTAAACCTGCTACTTTTTCCTGTATGTCATTAACATCAACATTAAAAAAATTGCCTAAATTAACCTCATCAATAGCTGATTCAATATCTTCTCTAATAGTGAATGGCATTTCTCCGCCAATCACGAGAGAAGTTACAGGAGTCGACTCTTCTGATGACATTTTTTCATTCAAAAACCAGCTAAATGAACATATCGTGATAATCACCAATACAAAAAATGAAACACCTAGCCAAAACGACCAATGCATCTTTTCCGATTGTTCTGCCGGTTCTTCATTTCCAAGCAGCTGTGCTTCACTGACATTCATTATTTATCACTAATCCTCTGTGCTTATTTCAATAATTCGGGTCACAAGTTCACTGAACGTTAAGCCGTGTACTTTCGCTGACTTTGGTACAAGTGATGTCTCTGTCATACCTGGCACCGTATTTACTTCGAGCAGTTGCCAGGTATTGTCTTTATCTCTCATCATATCGACACGTCCCCAGCCTTTAGCACCGGTCGCTTTAAAAGCTTTAAGCGCCATTAACTTTAGTGTTTTCTCATCTTGCTCCGTTAAACCTGATGGGCAATGATATTGAGTAGTCGTAGATTCGTACTTAGCTTCATAGTCATAAAATTCACGTGGTGTTTCCATGTGAATAGAAGGCAATGCTTCATCGCCTAAAATAGCTACTGTGTATTCAGGACCGTTGATCCATGCTTCTACTAATATTTGCTTGTCGTAAGCAAAAGCACTTGTTAGTGCAAGGTGTAATTCTTCAGCAGTTTCAGCTTTTGCCATGCCAATACTTGAGCCTTCATTTGCAGGCTTAACCATGACCTTGCCACCTAATGATTGCAATATTTGCTGTGCTTCACTTGCCTGATATTCATTTTTTTCCACTACAGCAAAAGCTGCGGTCGGTAATCCCTGTGCTTGAAAAACTTGTTTACTACGAATTTTATCCATGGATAACGCTGAACCTAAAACATCAGATCCTGTGTACGGTATGCCCATATATTGCAGAGCGCCCTGTACGCAACCGTCTTCTCCACCTCGACCATGCAGTGCAATGAAAACACGATCAATATTTCGTTTAACTAAATCTGTTAGGCAAAAGCCTTTAGTATCTATTAATTCAACGCTAAAGCCTGCTTGACGCAAGCCATTTGCTACCCCTTGCCCAGAACTTAACGATACTTCACGTTCCGCAGAGTCGCCGCCATAGAGAACAGCGATTTTTTGCTCGTTCAGTGCAGGCATTACTTAGATTCCTTTTTGGAATAATTAAGCAATGGACTCTTAATAATGTTACGAGCGATAGTGCCTATGTTGCCAGCACCTTGTGTAATGACCATGTCGCCTTCTTGCAGTTGTGCGTTAAGTAATTGGGCAAGTTTGGCGGTATCCCCAACATATACAGGTTCAATTTGCCCCCGTTGGCGAATACTTCGGGCTAAGCTTTTGCTGTCTGCACTGCTAATGGGAGTTTCTCCAGCCGCATAAATATCAAGTAAGAATAAGCAGTCAACTTCGGATAACACATCAACAAAATCTTCATACAAGTCACGAGTACGGGAATAACGATGTGGTTGAAAAACCATCACCAAGCGTTTTTCTGGCCAGCCATTGCGCATGGCTTTAATAGTCGCTTGAACTTCACGAGGGTGATGGCCGTAATCATCAACGAGCACCATTTCACCATTTTCGGTTGATAACTTGGCGAGTTGTTCAAAACGTCGACCTATACCCGCAAATTTTGCTAAAGCACTAACGATAGCTTCATCTTCGACACCTTCATCGGTAGCAACAGCGATACTAGCAAGTGCATTAAGTACATTATGCTGTCCCGGTAGATTCACCGACATATCAATATCTGCGAAACCTGTGCGCTGCACAGTAAAGTGGCTTATACCGCCATTTTGATGGAAGTTAATTGCACGAACATCAGCATCTTCACTAAAACCGTAAGTAATGACCTGCCGGCTCATTCTAGGTAATAATTCACGGACTACGTCGTTATCAATGCAAACTACGGCTAAACCGTAAAAAGGTAAGTTGTGTAAAAATTCAATATAGGTGTCTTTAAGCTTTTCAAAGTCACCTTGGTAGGTTTCCATGTGATCTTCAGCGATATTAGTGATCACCGAGACCATAGGCTGTAGATGCAAAAATGACGCATCACTTTCATCAGCTTCAGCAATAAGATATCGACTTGACCCTAAACGCGCATTGGTACCTGCGCTATTTAATAAACCACCAATTACAAACGTTGGATCCAAATCACCTTCACCAAAAATACTGGCTATTAGGCTGGTTGTTGTCGTTTTACCATGGGTTCCTGCAATGGCTACACCATGACGGAAACGCATTAATTCAGCTAACATTTCTGCTCTTCTAACTACTGGAATACGTAACTTTTGTGCGTTTAATAATTCAGGGTTATCTGCTTTAATTGCAGTTGAAACAACAATCACACTGGCGCCTACAATATTCTCCTCGGCATGCCCGATGATAATATTTGCACCCAATGCAGTTAAACGTGTGACCACTTGGTTTTCACCAATGTCAGAACCTGAGATTTGGTATCCTTCGTTCAATAAAACTTCTGCAATACCGCCCATACCCGCGCCTCCAATACCAACAAAGTGAATACGTTTTACTCGGCGCATTTCTGGTATTTTAATTGGCGAATTATTATTCGCGGCTTTACTTTTGATTTCTGTCATTTTTCTACTCATTATGGGACTAACCTTGCGCAAGTGTCTGCAACTCGAATAGTTGCATCAGCATGGGCAGCGTTATGGGCGGCTTTCACCATAGATTGCACGACGCTGTCAGAAACAAAGAGGCTATTAAGCATTTGCGCTAAGGTTGTTCCGTTAAATTCTTTTTGCGGCAGTAGTTTCGCTGCTCCACAGGAAACTAAATACATCGCATTTTTCGTTTGATGGTCATCCACCGCATGCGGTAAAGGTACGAATATAGCGGGCTTTGCCGCCATAGCTAACTCTGAAACGGTTAATGCTCCGGCTCGACAAATAACAATATCTGCCCATTGGTAAGCCGAGGCCATATCTTCAATAAATTCGCTGACTTTGACTTTATCTTCCGATAAGCCAAACTTCTGGTAACTTGCTAATACCGACTGCTGATTATCGCGACCGGTTTGGTGCCAGACATCTATATTTTGTAAATGAATTTGTTTTAATGCTTGTGGAACCGTTTCGTTTAATATTTTGGCTCCTAAACTTCCACCTACCACTAACACTTTTTTGCTGGTAGTCGGCTGTTCAGGAATAACAGGCTTAAGCTCAGTGATCTCTTTTCGTAGAGGATTTCCAACAACTTGGTAATCAACATTTTTTGAAAAAGCGTTAGGAAAAGCACTTAACACTCTAGTCGCTATTTTGGCAAGGTATCGATTAGTCATACCGGCTACTGCATTTTGTTCATGTAAAACTAAAGGAATTCGCAATAACCAAGCAGCAAAACCACCTGGCGCACTTGCGTAACCGCCCATGCCAAGCACTACATCAGGTTTAATTTTTCGTAGGATGGAAATAGACTGAATAACGGACTGTAATAATTGAAACGGCATTTTAACGCGTTCAAACAAACTTTTGTTTCGGACACCGGCAATATTAATAAACGAAATATCAAAACTATGCTGTGGAACAATAGTCGCTTCCATACGTCTTTCAGTACCTAGCCAATGGATATTCCATCCCTGTTCTTGAAGTTTTTGTGCAACAGCTATACCAGGGAAAATATGTCCACCTGTGCCTCCTGCCATCACTAATAACGTAGGGAATTTTTGATTCGCTTTAGAATCTACTGCTTTATTATTCGTCATATTATACACCCTCCTCGTTACTTAGTTTTTTGATTGTTTTCTTTGTTGTCTTTTTATTCTTCTTTGAGCTTTTACTGCTCGTAGCTTGAATACTTTGTACGCGCATCTCGTGATCAATTCTCATCAAAATAACCACCGACATGGTCATGATTATCATCGAGCTACCGCCATAACTTAATAAAGGCATAGTTAGACCCTTTGTCGGAACTATACCAGCGCTTGCACCAACATTTACCGCGGCTTGAAAGCTCATCCAAATACCTATAGCGTAGGAAAAAAAACCTTCAAAATATTTCTCTTTTTGCACCGCCGCCCGACCAAGATATAAGGCTTTTACAACGAGAATCATACTGAGTATTAAAATAGCGCTAATGCCAATAAAACCAAATTCTTCTGCGACCACAGCCATAACGAAATCGGTGTGAGCTTCAGGTAAATATTCTAACTTTTGAATACTATTACCTAAACCTTGCCCTAAGATTTCACCTCGGCCATAGGCCATTAATGATTGGGTTAATTGATAACCACTACCAAAAGGGTCTTGCCATGGATCTAAAAAGCCCGTTACACGTGCCCAACGATAAGGAGAGAAATAAGCGAGCGCGGATAATAAACTAATGCCCACGCCAGATACACAGACAAATTGCCAAAGTTTTGCGCCTGCTAAAAATAACAAGCCAAATGTGGTAACGAACATCACAATAATTGTGCCTAAATCAGGTTGCATTAATAACAATGCACCAAGCAAAGCAAAGACAATAAGAGGCTTAGCAAAGCCTTTTACGTTTTCCATTACTTCATCACGACGACGCACTAAATACGCTGATAAATAACAAAAGAAAAATAATTTTGCAGGCTCTGCTGCTTGTATTGTAATAGGCCCTACAACAATCCAGCGGGTTGAACCGTTTACTGTCCGACCAATAACTAAAACTATCACCAATAAAAAAATGCCTAAAAGTAGTAAGTGTCCACTATGCCTTTGCCAAAGGCTCATTGGAATGCTCATGGTAACAACCGCAACACCAAGACTTAAACAGATATAAATCAAATGACGTTCTACAAAATGAAATGGGTCGTTAAATAATCGCTCAGCCACCGGCATTGAGGAACTTGCCACCATAATAAGACCGATCATATACATACTGACAGCGAGTAATACATAGCTTCGGTCAAATGTCGCATGACTACGACTCGGCTCAGTTGATAGCCACTGTGGAATTTTTAATGTTTCAAGGCGAGCAAGCGTTGATGGTGTCATACGTTTGTCTCCTTTGTTTCTGATTCGCATTGACCACTGTGCAAGGATTTTACCGCCTTGATAAAGACATTGCCGCGTTCAGCAAAGTTTTTAAACATGTCGATACTTGCACAAGCTGGAGATAACAAAACGACATCACCTGCTTTCGCATATTCATTAACATGGCTAACTGCTGCTTTAAGAGAGTTAACTTTAATAGCATTGTTTGTCAGGGCCGCAATTTCATCTCCATCTTTTCCAAGGGTATATACCTTGCCAACATGTTCGGCTATCACTGATTGTAATGGTGAAAAGTCGGCTCCTTTACCATCGCCCCCGGCAATTAAATATAAGTTATTTTCAGGAGCTATAGTTGCCGAAAGCCCGGCTATTGCTGCCAAAGTAGCACCTACATTGGTCGCTTTAGAGTCGTTAATCCATTGCACATCTTTATATTTCGAAACTAACTGGCAGCGATGTTCTAAGCCGCTAAATTTAACTAAATGGCTTAACATTTCAGTTAAAGACCAACCCGCACTGTAACCCAATGCCAATGCGGCTAAGCAGTTCATCGCATTATGTAAACCCGCGATAGGTAATTGATTCACAGCAATAAGCGCAGTGGAACCAAACATTAGTTGTACTTTGCCTGATATAGTTTCTAAACCGAAATGACCGTCTTTGGCAGAATCACTGCCAAAAGAAATAACATTTTGATGTATTCCCGCAGTCGTATGAGCATCATCGCGATTAATAATCGCGGTTTGGCATTGCGGGTAAATAGCTTGTTTTATTTTTGCGTAGTTTTCTAGTGTTTTATGACGATCAAGATGATCATCACTGACATTTAAAACAGTTGCCGCAATAGCTTTCATACTGCGTAGCGTTTCTAGCTGAAAACTTGAGAGTTCGAGCACTAAACAATCGAGATTTTTTCCACTTTGTTCTAGTACTGGCACGCCAATATTGCCACCCAATTCAACACGTTTTCCTAATTGTTTACCGATAAATGCTAACAATGAAACCACTGTCGATTTTCCATTAGAACCGGTTACAGCCAATATTGGCGTGTTATGGTTCTGACAATAAAGCTCAACATCACCGGCAACAATACAGTGTGGGCTTATCTGGTTTGCAATGTCGCTAATACTCGTATCAATACCAGGGCTAACTAATAAGATATCAGCTGAACTAATAAGTGCTTTATCCCAGTCACCTAAGACTAATGTTGTTTCAGGAAACTCTTCATCGAAAGCCTCCTTCGACACTGCATTGTTTCGGCTGTCATTTACTGCACAGCTCAAGCCATGATTTATTAAGTAGCGCACACAAGACAGCCCTGTTAATCCTGCACCGAGGACAACTATTTTTTTGGCTGTTAACTGCGCTATTGCTAGCGGAGCTTGTGTGGTTTTCTGTGTCATTTTATCTTGTTTATTCCTACTAATAATTTTTGCTATTTACGCTTAACGAAGTTTCAATGTCGCTAAACCAATTAAGACTAATACGAGTGATATGATCCAAAAACGAACAATCACTCTCGGCTCTGGCCAGCCTTTTAATTCATAATGATGATGTATAGGCGCCATACGGAATATTCGTTGACCACGTAATTTATACGACCCCACTTGTAAAATGACTGACACGGTTTCCATCACAAAAACGCCACCCATAATGAATAACACCAATTCTTGACGAACTAAAACGGCAATAACACCTAACGCAGCACCTAAGGCTAATGAGCCGACATCGCCCATAAAAACCTGTGCTGGATAAGTGTTGAACCACAAAAACCCAAGCCCAGCACCTACTATCGCGGTACACACCACAACTAATTCACTTGTTAAAGCAATATGTGGAATATTCAAATAGGCAGAAAAATTAGCATTACCAGTCATGTACGCAAATATCGCAAAGGCGCCTGCGACCATTATGGTAGGAACAATTGCTAATCCATCTAAACCGTCCGTTAAGTTCACCGCATTACTTGTACCGACAATAACGAAATAAGTCATGACTACATAAAAAATACCAAGTTGTGGTAATACATCTTTTACAAAGGGGATCAATAAACCGGTTTCTTCTGGAGTTTGCGCCAGCCAATATAAGAAGAGTGCGGTAGCTAGACCTGCCACGGTTTGCCAAAAGTATTTCCAACGGGCAATTAAGCCATTTGAGTCTTTTCGAATAACCTTACGATAGTCATCAACGAAACCAATCAAGCCAAAGCTTGTGATCACGAATAGTACGACCCAAACATAGACATTACTCAAATCAGCCCATAGTAAAACACTGACCACAATAGCGGCTAAAATTAGAATTCCGCCCATGGTTGGCGTCCCTGACTTTACCAAATGGCTTTCAGGACCATCGTCTCTTATCGTTTGTCCAATTTGCATTTTTTGTAAATAACGAATTAATTTTGGACCAAAATATAGTGAAATGACCAATGCCGTTAATGTGCTGACGATAGCGCGAAATGTCAGGTATGAGAAAACATTAAAAAAACTAAAATATTGCGTTAAATATTCACCTAACCAAACTAGCATGAGCTCGCCTCCGATGTATTATTCACTTCAGTTGCTGTTAAATTTTCTACACTGGTGCGCCAGTCGATAATATCTTTCACTACTTTTTCCATACGAGCGCTACGCGAGCCTTTTATTAAAATTGAAATTTGTTGTTGTTCATTATCTAACAGAGACACCAAACAACGCATTAATTGTGATTTTTCGCTAAAATGATGACCGTTAAAGGCATCAGAAGTACTTTGACTGAGTACACCTAATGTCAGCAAATCATCAATTTGGCATGCTTTCGCATATTCACCGACTTCTTGATGATAACTGCGTGCTTGTGTGCCTAATTCGCCCATATCACCGAGAATTAAAATTCGACGTCCTGAGTAGCTCGCAAGTAAATCTGTAGCGGCTTTAATGGATTCAACATTTGCGTTGTAGGTATCATCAATCACCTTAAATTTTTCAGTTAATTGATGTAAATTCAAACGCCCTTTTACCGGTGACATTTCTGCTAAACCTAAGCGGATATCGTCAAGACTTGCACCAAACTCGATGGCAATAGTTGCTGCGGCAACAGCATTACAAACATTATGCTTACCTGGAATGGTAAGTTCGATAAAGGTATTACCTTGCAGGGTATTGAGTTTGAAACGGGCACAACCGTTTTCGTCAAGTACAACATCGGTACAATAACTATCTGCTTTTTGATAACAAGAAAACTGACGAACTTTTTTGTCCGTTAAGCGCCACTGCCACTTGTTTGCTAATTTACAATCTTGATTATAAATTGCCACGCCGTTTTGACTTAGGCCTTCGAAAATTTCACCTTTCGCACGAGCAACTCCGCATAAATCACCAAAACCTTCTAAATGCGCAGCAGCAATATTATTGATAATAGCGACATCTGGCTTGACTAATGCTGAGGTATAGGCAATTTCACCCATGTGATTAGCACCTAGTTCGACAACGGCAAAATCATGGTCTTGCTCAAGACGTAATAAGGTTAATGGCACGCCAATATCGTTATTGAAATTTCCTTTAGTGGCTAATACTTTTCCTAATCGCGATAAAATAGCCGCTACCATTTCTTTTACTGTGGTTTTTCCACTACTCCCTGTGATAGCAACAGTTTTCGGTGCGACTTTTTCTTTCACATATGCCGCAACTTCTCCCAGTGCTTTATGGGTATCGCTAACTACAATTTGCGGAATATCTATATCACATTGACGATCAACAATAACCGCTCCACAACCTAGTTCGATGACTTGTTTAATAAAACGGTGTCCGTCAAAGTTTGGCCCTTTAAGCGCAAGAAACAATTCACCTTTTTGTAATGCACGGCTATCTGTATTGATGCTATCAACAGTAATATTATCGCCAATTAATTCACCAGACACAGCCTGTGCAATATCGATTAAATTAAGCGTAATCATGATCTTGCTCCAGCAGGTTGTTGGCTTTTATAAAGCTTATAAATTGACTCAACAAACTTTCGTTCGTTGTAATTAACTTTTTCATCACCAACAATGATGTAATCTTCATGGCCTTTACCTGCAAATAAAATGATATCGTTTGCTTTTGCTTTAGTTAATCCTGTCAGCACCGCAAGCTCTCGGTCTAATACGACCGTCACTTTGCCAGGATTTATACAACCGACGAGCATATCATCAACAATATCTTCAGCTTGCTCAGTTCTTGGATTATCGGTCGTTATAATAAGATGGTCAGCACCAAGTTCTGCGGCTTTAGCCATTAATGGACGTTTGCCTTTATCCCGATCTCCGCCACAACCAAACACAACCCATAAGTCGCCCTGACAATGCTGACGACAAGCCGCTAATGCATTAGTTAAGGCATCAGGAGTATGTGCATAATCAACAATCGCTGTAGCACGGTTTTCTGCAGAGAATATTTCCATGCGACCTAACGTTGGCGTGAGTGATTTTACCGCTTCGGCAATATACGTTAAGGGTATTTTTTGGACTAATAAAACAGAAATTGCGGCGAGTAAGTTAGCAATATTGAAATCGCCAATCAGCGGGCTACTTATTGCCTGCTTGCCGAGGTGTGTATCTAATATAAATTCAACACCCTGTGAATGGTGTTTAATATCACTAGCTTGAACAAAAGCTGAGTACTGCGTAATAGATTTTGTCAGGCCATAAACAATAACGCTTTGTTCATTCGGCCAATTATTTAGCCAAGTTTTTACTTGTGGATCGTCACCATTTACTATCGCAACTTGCTTATCATCTTGAGTAAATATTTGATATTTAGCCTCAGCATAATTTGCCATGGTTTTATGGTAATCAAGGTGGTCACGAGATAAATTAGTAAAAACGGCTATATCGAGTAACTCGGCATTCACACGCCCTTGCTCTAGAGCATGTGACGATATCTCCATCGCAACATTTTCAATATCTTCAGCGGTAAACTCCGCTAATAATTGATGAAGTTGCGTAGCAGCTGGTGTGGTGTTTTCAAGTGGCTGAAGTGCATCCACTTGCCCTGCACCATTAGTGCCTAATACTGCAGTTTTTTGCTGGCAATGATCAAATAGCTTAGCGATGATTTGACTAGTACTGGTTTTACCATTCGTACCAGTAATGCCAATTATTGTCATGTTATTCTGTGGGTTTTGATAATAACTTTTTGCAAAAGAGTAGAGTTGCTTATTAAGCTGATAAAAATAAATTTGTGGAGTGTTCTGCTCTTTCGATGATTCTTTTGCTAAATAGTGAACTTCGCCATGCTGGTCAGCACGCTCGCACTCAGCAATAATTAACGATGAGCCTCTTTCAATAGCTTGTGAGATATAGTCATTGCCATTTTGTTGATGACCGATTACCGCACAAAAGACATCACCATCTTTAAGTTTACGGGTATCGTTAACTAAATCGCCGAATACATTTGGCAAGTAAGCTAAATCGATAGGCAAGTTAAACGCAGAAAATACGTTAACAAGTTTTGCTGGTGATAACGAAAAAGCTTTAGGCATCGGCCTGCTCCTTCTTAGCATTGCTTTTTTTGAAAGATTTTTTATCTGACTGTTGTTTATTTTCAGCGACACGTTTAGCATCAGGGGCAATATTCAGTACTCGTAACGCCCCTTTCATCACTCGGGAGAAAACTGGAGATGCTACTTCACCACCGTGATATAAATCACCTCCGGGTTCATTAATCACTACAACAACCACAATTTCCGGATTAGAAATCGGCGCCATGCCAGCAAACAAGCCAACATAGTCATTACCGTAAGCACCTGCAAACGCTTTTATTGCCGTGCCTGTTTTCCCGCCTACGCGGTAACCATCAACTTTTGCATTGGGGGTATGATCATTCACAACATTTTCTAACATCTCGACAACCTCTTGACTCGATTGCTGAGAAAATACGCGTTCATCATCAACAGGTAATGTATCTATTGTCCCTTTTTTAATAATAGTTAGTGGTTTTTTCACACCACCATTCGCTAAGATTGAATAGAACTTAGCTAACTGCAATGGCGTAACTGCAACACCATGTCCCCATGATAACGTGGCTAATTCAAATTTTGACCAGCGCTGACGATCATGCATAATGCCAGAACTTTCACCCACTAAACCAATACCTGTTTCTTCACCAAACCCTGCATCAAAAAACTTATCAAGTAGATATTCTTTTGGTACTGAAAGCGCTAATTTGGTGGTGCCCATATTAGACGAATGCACTAAAATATCGGTGATACTTAGTTTGCCACGATTAATAGGGTCACTTACACGTCGGCCACCTAAGCGCATCCAGCCTGGGTTAGTATCGATAATACTATTGGCTTTAGCTGAACCAAACTCTAAAGCGGTTAATGCTGTCAAAGGCTTTAGCGTTGAACCAGGTTCATAAAAGTCAGTAATGGCGCGATTACGAAAACGATGTATAGCGGTATTACGGCGGTTATTGGGGTTGTAAGATGGGCTATTTACTAAAGCGAGTATTTCGCCGGTATTAACATTAGTGACAACCACTGATCCTGATGTCGCTTTAAACGCTTTTACAGCACCTTTTAATTCTTTATAAGCAATTGCTTGAATACGTTGGTCAATACTTAGCACAATATCTTTTGGCTGAGTTGAGCTCTTTTCTGACAGTATCTCAATTTTTCGCCCTTTGGCGTCTTTGCGATATTTTTTATTGCCATTAACTCCGGTTAGCAGTTGGTCATATACCCGCTCAACTCCTTCAATGCCTTTATCATCAACATTAGTGAAACCAACCACGTGCGCGCTAATCTCACCTGAAGGATAGTAACGCTTTGATTCCTTACGTAAATGTACACCCGGAATTTTCAATTCTTTAATATAACTTGCCATGGCTGGAGAAACTTTACGCTCCACATAAACAAAACGTTTACGCGAATTTTTGATAATACGAGCAGTCAGTTTATTTACATCGCGCCCTAAAACATCAGCCAGTGCCTGCCAATGTTTTTTCATTTCTAACGCATTATTTTCCATCACAATTTTTGGATCAGCCCAAACGGTTTCAACAGGTACACTGATCGCCAATTCAAAACCATTTCTGTCGACAATAGAGCCGCGCTGTACGGTATGAGCGGTTGTTCTCAATGAACGCATATCCCCCTGCTTTTTCAGCATATCGGGTTCAACAATTTGAATGTAAGCACTACGCGCAAGTAAACCAGCATAAACAAGCATAATAAGAGCAACCACAACGTAAAAACGCCATGCCACTGATATTTGCTGATATTTATCTGCTTGTTTTTTCACTAATTTACTCTTCATTTATTTTTATTGTTGTTTAATGATAATTTCCGAATTTATATTCGGTCTTTTCATCTGTAATAATTTTTCTGCTTTGCTTTCTATCGTACTGTGCTCAGCTAAGCTATTTTGTTCTAATAATAAATTACGCCATTCAATATCTAACTCATCACGTTCCGTCAGTAATATTTCTAAGCCGCTCGTGGCTTGGCGATTTAAATGAGTAAAATAAATCACTGAAAATGCCGATAACACCACGAGTAACAGTACAAAATAAATAAATATATGCCGCTGAATGTCATACCAAACCTCTGCTGGTAACCCCATTTTTGAGCTTGTCATCTTTATTTCAACTTCATGGACGCGGTAATCTCATTGCGACACGCATAACGGAACTGCGTGAGCGCTTATTCTCTTCAACTTCATTTAAACTTGGTTTTAGCCTACGACCAATAAGTTCTAGTTTCTTACCTTTATTTAATTCTTCTTCACTGATTGGTAAACCACGTGGTACTTTTTTACCTTGAGAGTGTTTTTTCATAAATTGTTTGGCTAAACGATCTTCAAGTGAGTGGAAACTTATCACCACTAACCGACCATTTTCAGCTAAAACTGACAACGATGCATCGAGTACTTTTTCAATTTGCTCTAGTTCGCTGTTGATATATATACGGATTGCTTGAAAGCTACGTGTTGCTGGGTGTTTTTTAATTTCACGTTGTGGAGCTGTGGTTTTAATTATCTTAGCGAGTTCACTGGTGCGGGTAAAAGGTGTTTCTTCACGCGCATCAACAATAGCGTTGGCAATACGCCAAGCATGCTTTTCTTCACCAAAGGTACGTAAAACCCAAGTGATATCCTCAACATCAGCAATCGCTATCCATTCTGCAGCCGTTTGCCCACGAGTGGTGTCCATGCGCATATCTAACGGGCCATCATTCATAAAGCTAAAACCGCGTTCAGCAACATCAAGTTGTGGGGAAGACACGCCTAAATCAAGCAAGATACCATCAACTTTTTCAAGTAATTGATGCTTCTCCGCTATGTTTTGTAAGTCGGCAAAGCCCTCATGCTCAATAGAGAAGCGAGTATCGTCAGCAAATTTTTCAGCGGCTTGAATGGCAGAAGGATCTCGGTCAATGGCGATAAGTCGCCCATTTTCTGAGAGTTGGGACAGAATGAGTCCCGAATGGCCGCCACGGCCAAAAGTACAGTCGATGTAAATACCGTCTGGGTTAATCGCGAGTCCGGTGATTGCTTCGTCAAGCAATACCGAAATGTGTGACTTATCTAATTTCATTTTGGGTAACACCATGTTACTGAATACCGAGGGATCAATTCGGTATTGGGTTTATTAACTTTGTTTAGTCTTTTCTTTGTTCTTTTCTTTGTTATTTACAGTGATAAATCTAACAAGCGTTCAGTCAGTTCTATTTCACCCGACTGAATTTGGCTAATGCCTTTATGCATTTGCGCTTGCCATGCATCTTCACTCCAAATTTCAAATTTTCTCAACTGCCCAACTAACATGACACTTTTTTCTAAATTAGCATGTTGACGCAGCGGACCATTTATTAATAAGCGACCACTCTTATCAATTTCACAATCAGAAGCATTGCCTAAAAGCACTTGTTGTAACAATCGTTCTTGTGGGTTCATGCTCGATAAACTACACAATTTCAATTCAATTTCTTCCCATTCAGGAAGCGGGTAAAGGAGTAAGCAGGGATGTTGGATATCAACGGTACAAACCATTTTTCCTTGGCAATCAGCAAATAGCTCTTCGCGGTACTTTGTCGGTACCGTGATTCTATTTTTACTGTCGAGCGTTATTGCGCTAGTGCCTCTAAACATAATCCTGCTTTATTATTTTAGTAAACCTTAAGATCCACTAATTCCCACTAATTCCCACATTGATACAGTTTAGTGAGAAAAGCGAAGTTATGTCAAGCAAAGATTACTTTAAATGATCCCGTAAGAGGCCAATAAAATTAAGGCTTTTAGCAAAGTTGATGAATTTGTGGGGTTTTGTGGATCTTGCTCCCAAATAAAGATGTAAAATTTATATTTTTAGCTTTTTTCGTGCGTTTTTTAAGCAGTTAGCAGCCACTTACTTGATACCAACGAGCCCTATGACTAACAACCAAAAAGCGAAAAATAATTTAAGTTTTGTCGCTGAGAGGTGGGTCACTAAAGTCTTGGCAAAGATACCTCCAAGTACTGCACCGGGTCCGGCAAATAAAACTACCTGCCAGTATACTTCGAATTGAATTAGGGTGTGTTGCCAAATAGCCGCCCACACTGTAAAAGCGGAAACAATAACGGCCGCAGCAACGGCCATACTAATATCGAAGCGACGAAGAATGAGGTAAATCGCCAGTAACTCACCAACACCTACCGACAGCCAAGCGGTTAGCGCTCCGCCAAATAAACCTATAGATATTAAAGATAACCAATCAAATAGGTAAAGTTGGCTACGTTCTCGGTGCGGCTTTAAAAACAAAACCGTCACAATTATAAAGAGCCCTAACACTAAAGAAAACCAGCTAAAACTTTGGTGTAAAGAATTGGGTGAGTTAAGTTGGTTACCGTAAACTAACCAAATCCCTATCACTGAACTAATCGAGGTAATACTAATGATACGTTTAAAGCCTTGCCATAGGCGTAATTGTGTTTTTTCACCTTTATAATGAAACCACCAAGTAAACGCACCAGCAGTCATGCCAAAACACTGAATAGCAAAGCTTGTTGCAACGGACTGTTGCTCAGTAAAGTTAAGTTGGTTGAAAAGCGGGATAAAAACCACACCACCACCAGCCCCTGTAGAATTGGCAAAAATAGCTCCAAGGACACCAATAAAGCTGAACAAGCTATAATCACTTAACCCACTAATACTTATCGGCGCCAGCAGTAACATTGCAAGCCAGATAAAAATAAACGGTATAATAAACTTAGGGTTTCTTAAACGTAAAAAACTCATCTTTGAGGTTAAGGCTTATTATGGCAATTTAGTTTTTCGGTCAAAAAATTAATAGCTTCTGCAGACAAGTTGCTATTAGAAATATAACTACGCCCTTTAGCATGCTTGATTAACCAGCCGAGTTTGGTTGTTTCAAGGAGTAAGATGTCTGCCCAATGCAAGGTTAAATTGGCATAAAATGACTGACTAATAATACCACTGTCATCAATGGTTAGTTCAACATCGCCTTTTGCGGCTTTACTTAACATTTGTCTCGTCACCCAAAACGGCTTTTGATAGTGAGTACTAACTGCTTCAATAATGCCGAGCGAGAAAACAAACCAAGCAGCATAAGGGTTCATTTGGGTGAACAGTACCAATAATATACCTGCGGTAATTAATACGGCTGATTTTTTGTAAGCATGAAAAGAGGTATCGATAATAGCAGACTCGCTATAGCACTCTTGAAAGTGTGCTTTGTCTAATTGATAAGTTGTCGAATAGGAAAAGGATTGCGGCATAGGTCATAAAACAGATAAATAAATAGTGCCATTATTTTACCCTATTTCTCGCTAAATAATGAATGAAATATCAAGTTCTTTAAACATGAGATATAGATTATCTAGTCAAAAAAAGCATTACTAAGATCAAAAATGTTACAAGTTTTATTTGCTTAACTTCCCCTGTTCCATATGATAGTCAGATACTTCATTGATAAGAATATTTGGGCTTTACGTTATGACTAACCAATCTATAATTGAAAAAAAGTTCGAACGAGTAGCTAAGAGTACCTTTGGAGAATTAGCCAACGGTGAAGCAGCCCAATTATTTACCCTAGCAAATAAGTTAGGCACGTGTATTAAGATTACCAATTTTGGCGCAATTATTACCTCATTATTCACCCAAGACAAAAACGGAAACTTCGCAGACATTGTGCTCGGTTACAATAACGTTAAAAGCTATGAGCAAGATCCCTACTATTTAGGGGCGATAATTGGTCGCTACGCTGGGCGAATTGATCAAGGAAAATTCAGCTTAGGCGATAATAGTTACCAAGTAACGTTGAATGCACCAGATAGCCAACTTCATGGTGGAAATAAGGCACTTAACAAACAATTATGGCAGGCAAAAACCTGTCAAACCGATAACTCAGCGCGCGTTGAATTAAGCTATGTGAGCCCCGATGGTGAAGAAGGCTTCCCCGGCCAAGTAACTTTTAAGGTGATTTATCAATTAAATGACGATAATGAATTTAGCCTTGAGTATTTCGCCAGCACCAATAAAACCACAATAGTGAATCTAACCCAGCATAGTTACTTTAATTTAGCCGGGCATGATAGCGGAAATATTTTAGCTCATCAGATATACATCAATGCTGATCATTTCTTACCTATGTGTGAACGTGTCTATCCAACGGGCGAGCAAACTCCAGTAATAGGCACTGCTCACGACTTTACCAATAAAACTGACTTACGCGTTTTAGCGGATGAAATTAACGGCGATGACTCGCAAATAAAAATTGGTTTAGGTTACGATAACTATTGGCTGTTAAATGATGATGCCATTACAGGTGAAGAACTTGCGGCTATGGCAACAGAAACAACATCAGGGCGCCGCTTAAGTATTTATTCTGACCAACCTAGCTTAATTTTATATACCGCTAATTATATTGACGGCAGCCAAATAGGAAAAGACGATTGTTGTTACCAGCCACGTGCTGCCCTTTGTTTAGAAACACAACGAGCCAATAGTACTGAAAAAGGTTGTAGCATTGAAAATTTCACCTTAACGCCTGAACAAGACTTTTATAGTAAAACTCGCTGGGTGTTTGATCATACTTCTAATTAAGTATAATAATTTATGATGTTATTGTGCTGATAACACAATTTTCGAAGTAGTGAGTAATTCTCTGGTGCTTAAGCAAAGTATTATTTAACGCTAGCCATAATTAAATTTTATATTGCGACCTACCTCTTTCTGAATATTAAAAAAGAGATGCCGTTGTTTTTGAACTTCAAGCTCAACATTCTTTTTACCCTCATATATGTTTGTATATGATTAAACAAAGCATCAAGGTTTTTTGGCCTAACTGTAACGGGCATATGAGTCATGTTATTAATTAAATGAGGTATTTTCTTTTTTTCGCCTTTTATAAACATAGGCATTACCTTGTTTTAATTTCATTAGTCCTACAACTTGAATACACATTCTACACTTAAATTGACATGCTTAATGAAAAGCGTAAAGCCCTGTCATTACTCATAACTTCAAAACTATCGTAATCAAGTCCAATATGATTATGATAAGAAAGATAATAAACTAAATGAAGATCTAGTTATTGTTATTGACCTCATTAATTTTGATATACGTGAAGTCGATTCGCTTAGTATAAATATCACCACCAAAGCTAATCACCTTTTATTTAGCACCAACAAAGGGTCGCATATATCCTCCTTGTAATTAAATGCAAAAAAACAGCTAATCTAATACGACAAAAAATTATAGTAGTGTGATATTAACATCACAATAAGCGTAAATTTAACCTTATAAAAAACCCACACAGAGTGGGTTTACTAAAGAAAATTTAACAAAATAATGTTTTATGCCTTTAACTGTTCAGAGAATTCTTTTCTAAACCATTTACGGATCATTCTTGTTTCATAAATTAGGAATCTATCCGTAAATCTAGATGATCCATTAAAAAAATGTAAGTCTTTTAGAGATGCTTTATTTTGCTTTATCACATTTCCTTCCTGGTCTTTCAGGATATAAGTAAGCTGCATACTTGGAAAAGTTCCATTTTTTATTGTTCTTTTTTGTGTTCCCTCCCAGGCCTGTCCGGCAAGATCGACATCCATTATTTTCACAATAAGCTTTTCGCCTTCCGGTAATGTATGAGCAAGCTGACTGAAATAATCTTCAAAGGTTGTAAATAATTTATCTACATGAGCATCATGACTTCTTTCACTGACCCCACCAATAATATCACTATAGCCATCAGGGTTAATCCAAATCACCTCCACTTCAGCAGCGTAACTCGTCGCTGAAAAATAAAAAAATACTAGTGGTGCTAATAATAATTTAAATGGTTGCATACATATTCCTCCTAATTAGGTACTAAAATTTTAGTACGAAACTCATACTAGCATTGTTTTAAAATAATACAAATTAGTGAAAACAATTATTTCAGTTATAAAATATTGTTTTTAATTACATTATTACTGGTCGATGATTCAAAGCATCATTCTGCATTAATTGATAAACTTGAGAATCAGCCCTTTGAAAATCTTCCGTTGTGTTATCAAATAAGGAGAGAGCGAATCTTCCAGTCGAATTATCAACCCTTATATTTGCTGATAACGACTAATCGTGATGAACTAAGAACACTTACAGTTGTAGAGCGATAAATCAAAAATAAACCGCCTTGTTCAACTCCTATTAACCGAACATGGCGAGTAGATTTAACAACCGTTAATTTATCAACCAAGCAACAAGGTAATTTAGGTATCGTAGAGCATGGCTTTCGGCTAAATTTTATATTACCGCATCAAAAATAAAATATTGGTTGCCCTTGGACAAACGGGCTCGCTGAACGTTTCTTTGGGACTTTTAAAAAAAAGTCCCAACTTCTAAATGTATTAATTATCTAACGTTTATAAAACGACGAAAGTAGATCAATTTTTTCATTATTGGGCATATAACTAAAAATTTAAGTCTGAAAAATAAAAGCAAAGGTCAAATATTACAGTAAAATATAAGTGAATTTATTTAATTGTCAGTGCTTGCGACAATGATCTAGCCCTTAAGTCGAGGACGAATGAAAATAAGATTCTGATCCCTTTGACCGATAAATAAAGACGATTTTAACTAAAATATGCTAATAATCGATAAATAATCAAATAAATATCGTTATGTCGTGTCCATGTCGTGGACAATACTATGGATTATCGGCAAAAATCACCCCATTGTTGTGATAGGAATGCTTATGAAAGTAAAAATCAATAAAGAGCTCATTAAGCAATTGAGAACAAAAAAATCTTGGACTCAGGAAAAGTTTGCTGAAATGTCTGATATTCACTCTCGAACAATCCAGAGAATTGAAAATGAAGGAACTGTGTCGGTACGAACCCTAAACACAATAGCCAGGGTGCTCGGTGTAGAAGCCTATAGTCTGGAGTTCACCACAGATAAAATTGATTTTGTTCCGGTATTACTTGAGTTGAGACTATTAATTTTGGCGATTACCCGCCGACTTATACCTACCGACAAAAGAGAGCTTCCAAATAGCCTAATTTCGGTATTAGCCTTACTCAGCTTTTCGGCCAGTTATACTTTGATCAATACGCTAATATTGGTAGCTATTCAGCCACAACAAGGATTTGATAGCATGGCAATGTTAGGTCTTTATGGTTTGGTCATTCTATTTTCTGTGATATACGCAGGAGTCGTTTATCCATTGTTTAAACTAAGGAACTGGGCTCGGTCTTTGATGTTGGCAATATGCTGGTTCTTCTTTATTATAAATGCCTTTTTTCTAGCATCACACTTGATATCTATTTCGACTTCGACTCCGATAAAATTTTCACTAGTTTTCGATTATCTACTTAATCTTTTCATCGTTTTTTGGATATATCGAATCCTGATGAGAGATGAAATCCGGCGTTTATTCACCCAAGGAATAGTTGCCGAACCATAATCAAGCGGCTGAAATTTAAGCGAATCTCGCGGTCGCATTAGCGACCGCATTCAATAAAACTGATTTAAATTGCGGTTTTCGATTTATCTATCGCTCACCGACAGCTTCACCGTGCTTGGAGATATGCACTTTGGTCGAACCAAAAAACCTAATTATTGTTATTACCACCTAAACTGACCTACCAATTTCGAGGGAAATATGAAAAAAAATAGCTTACTAAAGGTAGCTGTATTTGTTTTAATTTTCTTTTGTAGCCTTCAGGGCTACACCAGAGACAGTGCACCCAAACCGAAAAATCTAGAGGAACTAAAGCAATCCGTTGCCGAGGTTATCAAGCGATATAATGTGCCGGCGGTTGCTATTGCTATGGTAGATAAAAATGGGCCTGTTTGGGTCGGCGCATTAGGTAAATCGAATTTGGAAAATAATACAAATGCCGATGAAAACACTTTATTTCGACTCGCCTCAACCAGTAAAATGTTTGTTAGTTTATCGGTTTTAAAGTTAGTTGAAGAAAATCGCTTGAGACTAACCGATAGACTGTCTGATTTGGCACCGGAACTTGCTTTTGAAAACCAATGGGAAACAACGAACCCGATACAATTGGTGCATTTGTTAGAACACACTACCGGTTGGGATGAGTGGCATTATCCAGAATTTGCCCATAATGACCCAACACCATTAACATTAAGGCAAGGACTGGATTTTCATCCTCATTCTCGAAGCTCTCGCTGGGTACCAGGAACCCGATACGCCTATAATAATTCTGGCCCGTCAGTAGCCGCTTATATTGTCGAAAAGATTACAGGGCATAAATTTGAAGATTATGTTGAGCAGAATTTTTTCAAACCTATCGGTATGCATAGCACTACCTTTTTTATCAGTGATGATTTTATCAAAAGGGGCGCAACCGGTTATGATAATGACAATATACCGTTAGATTACATGCACCTGCTAATGCGACCCACCGGGGCTATCAATTCATCTGCACTTGATATGGCGAATTTCCTGAGATTTTATCTAGCCCGAGGCAGTGTTAACGACCAACAAATCCTTTTCGAGTCATCAATTGAACGGATGGAACAAGTGAAATCGACAGTTGCAGCGACCGCCGGTCAGCAAACTGGCTACGGTTTAAATAATTATAGTTCCGCCCATGGTTCCTGGGTTTATCGTGAGCATAACGGCGGTATGCAGGGGGGACTGAGTGAATTCGCATATCTTCCTCAGGCGAATTTGGGTCACGCTATATTGATCAACACCAAGAATGTATCAGCATTTCAAAAAATTTCAAACCTAATACGTGATTATGAAACCAGAGAACTCGACGAAAAACAGGTAAGAAACGAAGGGGAAATCACTCAGAAACACAGAGAGATCGAAGGACTCTATTATCCGCTGAATCCTCGAGTAGAAAAATTTGGTTTTATATTTTACATCACAGGAATGAAGACCTTATTTTTTGAAGGTGACACTCTCGTTCAAGGGAAAGCCATAGGCACCAGCAAAAACTATTATTATCCCGTTTCAGCTGCCACTTATAGGTCTAAAGAAACGGGGATGATCTCGCTATCAAGAGAAATTGACCCTTTAGAGGGTGAAGTGATTCACCTTGCCTACAAGAACGGTTCCGCGAATAATTTTGTATTGAAAAGAGTCAATAGCTTCTTTGGTTACTTTCAGTTAATTATATCGATTTTATGGCTTCTGGTTATCCTTAGCTCATTCGTCTACTTCATTGTTTGGTTCATACGTAAATTAAGAGGTGAAATTTCATCTGGGGCGACTATTCGCGTGCGAGTTTGGCCTTTGCTGACTTCAACTTCTATTTTATTGATTTGGTTTCTCTTGCTCGCAGCTTCAAGTGATCCATATCAATACTTGGCTAAAGCATCTTCTGTATCAATTGGGGTCATGCTAATGACTGTCGTGTTTGCATGTCTCTCGTTAACCTCAGTTATTACGGTATATAAAGAACGCCTATCGGTAATGAATCGGTGTAATTACTGGTATTCCACTTTTTCATCGGTGGTTCACTTTCTAGTAGCATTTAACCTACTTTATTTTGGCGTGATTGGCATAAGATTATGGGTGTAAAGTTGAATAAATGAAGAATATTAAGCTGCCTTAATTGTGTAAGGTAATCGAATCTGGTTGGTTGATTGGTTGGGATTAAGGCTTATTAGGAACCAATAGAGGAGAAAAAGAGTTTGAAATATATAAAATACACGCTGACAATCATGCTAGCAATGGCAACAATAGCTATTATAATCGGGAATTTGATGGGAGCCAAAGTACATTATGGCGACAACCCATTGGCATTAAACTGGGAAAATGAAGGGCCTTATATTTTTTTTAAAAACGAGCGAATTTTAGAGGTCCAATATATAAAAAGAAAGATGGATGGCGAATATTACTCAACACAGCAAGACTACCCGGTTGATTCTTTAGTTTCAGCTACCAGTTATTACCCTTTGGACGACACAAGTTTCGATTTTGAAATCAATACTGATTTTGATGTACCGAAAAGCACATACAATGACAATAACAAAATTTTAGCAATTTCTGATATTGAGAGTAACTTTAAAACGTTTCGGGATTTTCTGGTAAATAATCAAGTGATTGATGAAAATTTGAACTGGACTTACGGCAAGGGGCATTTAGTTCTAGTGGGTGATTTTATAGACAGAGGTTATTTTACCACCCAAGTACTTTGGTTTACCTATAAATTAGAACAAGAGGCTGAGAAACAAGGAGGCAATGTACACTACATCATCGGAAATCATGAGCTAAAAATGATGCATGGAAATTATAGAGTTACCGACCCTAAGTACCGAGATATAGCTTCAATTTTAGGAAAAAAAGAAATGGAATTATATAATACAAATTCACTTATCGGAAAATGGCTAGCAAGTAAAAATGCTATAGAGCTTATTAACGGTAACCTTTTTGTTCATGGTGGAATACATCCAGACTTAGCTGAGTCTAAACTAGCATTAGAAGAAATGAATCAAGTAATCAGAGCTAATTATTATCAAGCTTTTGATCTCGCGAGTACAAAAACACAAGACAAATTATTAATTTCAAATAAGACTGGGCCTAGTTGGTACCGAGGCTATTTCAAAGATGATTTGACACAGCAACAAGTCGAACTAGGACTGAAGAAGTTCAACGCGAAGTCAGTTATTGTCGGTCATACTCTTCAAGCGAAAGTGAATAGACTATACGATGGAAAAGTTATTGGAATAGATGTTCCGCATCCGAATGATGATCACAAGTTATGGCCAGAAGGGAAATCAGAGGGATTACTTATCGAAGGCGATAAGTATTATAGGGTTTTTGATAACGGAGAAAAACAAGAAATATAGCCACTACGAAAATGCAGCTGTAGCCTCAAACCAGTATTCTTCGCCACCAAAGCAGTCATTCGAAGGTTACAGAGTTATTTTCTCAGCAAGACTTTAATTATTGCGTCCATTGCAAACGCTATCAGACTGTGAGTGCCAAAAGCGGTTATAAGCCAAGTATCAAAGAAAATTTAGGGCATCGACTGACCATATTGAGCGACCAACAGCCGTTCAATTGTTGCCGAACAAGAATCACTTGTTGCGCAATATAGTTAACGACTGCCATAATGGCGATACATTTTTGTTTCGTTAAACCCCAAATTGTTATACGTTATACTAAATTTTAGCTAACTATTAGTGGTTGTATAAAAATGACAAAAATCTTAAATCACATTATTTTCATATCACTGATAGTATTCTCAGCTACATCAATTGCCCATCAAGTAATAAAAGTTGGTGTTGGTAACTTTCCTCCTTTTTTTATTGAAAAAGGAAATGAAGGCATATTTATCGAACTTATAGATGAAATATTCAAGCAACTTCCTGAATATAATGTGGAATATATCTTTATGAGTAATAGTCGAATATTGCATGAAATTAACAATGGAGAATTAATTGATGTTGCTTGTAATATTTTTCCTAACTCACAAGTAAATGCATATTTATCTGACCCATTATTTCGCTTTAAAGACGTGGCAGTATCAATAAAATCAAATCAGCTAAAAGTCAATAAGATATCTGATTTACAAGGGAAATCTATCGCTGCATATCAAGGTGCAACAGAACTGCTTGGTGCTGAGTTTAAGCAAATGGCGAAAGAAAATCATGAATATTCTGAGCATCCTCATCCAAAAGAAACTACTCTTCTAATGCTTTCAGGAAGAAAGGATATTAGAATCGGTGATATCAACATATTCAGGTATGATTTAAACAATAAATATTACAATAAAAATATAAACGTAGATCATACCAATTTTACTGTACATTATTTATGGCCTTATATTTATTCACACATGGCTTTTAAAGACCCGTCTCTAAAAGACTCCGTCAATAAAGTAATAAGGGAATTAAAGCTCAATGGGTCGTTAGATAAAATATACACTAAGCATAAAATGCTATAAAAATATTTTGTTAGGTATTTCATTTCCAACAGCGATCTTTCCCAGTAAAATTAGTCCGTTAATTAAGGTCAACAATATTCACTAATTGAGTGTATTCTGATACTAAGTTAATTCTAGCTAAAGGTGAAATAAGAACCTTGTGGCTGAATAGCCTCTTTTGGTAATCAACGGCCTGACAGCGTTTGCAATGGACGCAATAATTAACTTCTATATGAAAAAATAAACCTGTAACCACCGAGCTTCCGCTTTATGATCATAGACCTGTCGTCACCTAAATTTCTGTGTTAGTCAGCAAAGCGCACTAGGTGAACCTTATCGCTCAAATCATCCTATGGGCGGCTTCAATTGTTTGTAAAACTACAATAAATGGTTTTATTGTTGGAATACAAACTTTAGTAATTATGGCCGACTGGAATGAGCTTGAAGCAGACCTTTCAATAATAAGTAAACTAATATCAGAAATACGCATAATTAAGACAGGAAAAGTATTGGTCGTATATTTATAAGCACCAATAAAAAAGCCTGAGTATTGCTATAATAGTTAGGCCATTGCTCGAGAAATCACTAAGTAAAGGGGGGAAATAAATTAAATTCACATAAATCACCATTAATAAATAATGACTTAGTTAGATTTTAAGTTCCTTTTTTTATTAAATGAAAACAGCAAAAATTAAAGCCTTGCATCATTGCGGGGCTTTGTTTTTTTGCGGCTAATTGTCTTAGTTGCTAATTAATACCGGCGCTAATATTTACCATTACCCATACAAAACCAAATCCAACATCCAACATCCAACATCCAACATCCAACATTGGCACAATAAATTCTAAGGCGATTTGTGCCCCATTGCGCCTTAGAAAACTAAACATTTATGATTAAATCAACAATGTTCGCTTCCTCATGTCAGCACTTCAAACCGATAAAATCTTTACTCCATTAGTTCAGAGTTTCGCAATGGCAAACAAAAAGCCCGAATATTTCTATTCGGGCTTTATTTTAAATGATTAGAACTGTGTAAAAATAGAGTTTAAACTCTATTTTTACATCATGCCGCCCATGTAGTAGTTATCGCATTGTTTTTATTGAAATAATTAAATGGGTGAAACTTAGATACCCCACATTATACCCCTGCAAAATCAGCTTTCAAACTAACCGGTTGAATCTTAA
>Ga0209396_1000341_pt1 | contig 57976 bp, 61 predicted proteins | sample GOMGulsemesocosm_6_FD_184638 | JGI IMG/M metagenome (GOLD analysis project Ga0209396, IMG submission 184638) | Methane-oxidizing microbial communities from mesocosms in the Gulf of Mexico - GOM8C Gulf of Mexico (SPAdes) (version 2) | ecosystem: Environmental > Aquatic > Marine > Cold seeps... | reverse complement strand
TGTAACTCACAAATAGAATCGACTTTTTAGTGGTTCACTTTCACCCGCTCTGGGTGGCTCACTTTAGACAGTTTTACTATGCTCAGTTTAATCCGCTGTTAGTGGTATACTTTATCCGTTTTTTGCAAACATCACTCATGTTTGGACTACATATGAAACAAAACAAGAAAAAAATGGACCCGTTACTGAAAGAGGCATAAATAGTATTCAGTTATATCATGATGGCAATAGATGGTGGATTCTTTCTTGGATGTTTGATAGTGAGAGAACTGACAACCCGATACCAAAAGAGTATGAGTAAACTCAACAATTTTATTAAACTAACCCGACACCAAACTTCCTAACAAACAACTTATCATCTGATGGATAGAGTTGGATAAAAAATAGAACTAAATATTAATACCCAAAAACCACCCTTATGGGTGGTTTTAGTCTTTTTGGAGTATTTAAAATGTGAAAAGCTTTATTAAATTGAACCCCTTCACATTTTAACAGTAAGACTTCTTTGGGCAGTCTATCTACTAGTATGTTCCTAAAAAACTGAAAATGTTACCCATAAAATTATAAAATCTTTTAAATAGTACAATTTAAGCCAAATAATCTATTCGTTGAAGTATGGTACGTTTATGAATTGTATAGTTGTGGAAGCTGGCGAGAAAGCCATAAGGTTGTAATTTTTATATTGCAAAGTTTCTACCTAGTATTAGTTTTACATCCCCGCTTTTGTTGTCTAATTTATCCAGCGGATAAATACAAACATTCTTTACCTCATTAACTGAGCATTTAAGGGTTACATATATGTTATCACCATCTTTATAATTAGCGTTCAATTGTTTTATTAAAGACGGAGCAAGATAATTTTTAGTTTCTGCTATATCAAGTTCGGCATGTACTTTAAACCTATTATCCGCAAAAATTAATTCAGTTATGAATTTCATGGCTTTGGTATGTTATTATAAATCACGGGACATTAAGTTAATCAATTCTAATGGATTATGAAACAACTACTTATAGGTATTTTATCTCAATAGAATTGTTGATGACGTAAATCACTATAAATAGGGGGTTGTGTCATCCGATGGAAATTATAGGCTGTTAAAAATGAAGTTGAATGGTAATGTTTGACAGATATTGTATCTTAGATATTCTAAATTTTCAATGTATGAAGTACAAATCTTTTGAAACAGAAAGGTTAATTATTAAACCTACAAGTATTGAAGACGCCGAGTTTATATTAGGCTTGATGAATACACCGTCTTGGATAAAGTTCATTCGGAATAGAGGTATTAATACGGTGTCTGAATCAAAAGTATATATTAAAAACAATATGCTACCTCAGTTTAAAAAATTAGGTTTTGGCAATTATACTGTAGTTAGAAAATCTGATAATGCTAAGATTGGTTCTTGCGGATTATATGATAGAGAAGGTATTGAGGGTTTTGATATCGGTTTTGCATTTTTACCTCAATATGAAGGAATGGGCTATGCTTTTGAAAGCTCAAATAAACTAAAAGAACTCGCTATCACGATATTTGGTATATATAAAATTAGTGCAATCACTACTAAAGGAAATACCAATTCACAAAAATTATTGGGTAAGCTTGGTCTTCATTATATCAAAGTAATTAGAATACCTAATGATGACGAAGAGTTATTATTATATGAATATGTCATATAGCATATAAAAACCAATTAATATGGAGCAGAATATGCCAGCTTTACTGTCAACAAACCTACCCTAATAGAAGTTAATCATCATGTTTTATTGTTCCTTACACTTGGGACCTATTTGATGTTTCTCTACAGTTACAGCTAAATCATTAATTTTTTTTAAGTCTAACTCAAAATTTAGTATTTCTATGGGACTTTAAATAAATTCTGTATTTAAAAGAAATCTAGAACTATAAAACAGTAATGAATAATCATAATTCTTACTTAGTTATAATATAACATCTAAAGTAATTAAATTATAATGTCTTTTCCATTCTGTAGTCTTCGACTGAATCCCCATTAGGGAAATAATTTACAATTGTTTCTATTATTTTGAACCCCTTTTTTAAGTAGATTTCGGCAGCTTCTTTGTTTTGCTTTTTAACTATAAGTTCAATATTAACTAACCTATTTTTCTTAGCAAACTCAATAACGAATTCAAATACAACTTTACCTATTTTCTTCCCACGAAATGATTCTAGAATATAAAACTTGCTTAGTATTAATTTATCGTCATCTTCTTGAAGTGCTAAATACCCAACAGTTTTAGTTTTAAAAATTAATAGATAGTAACTAAATTTTTTATTTGAGATTTGGGATTCAATTGCCTTTATTGATTGAAATTCATTTAAAAAATCATCTGTATACTTACTTGGAATAAAGGGATCATAAACTTCATGTAGAATTTCATTAGCTAATTTTTCAATGATTTTAAATTCAGAAAATTTAGTTACTTTATTTATTTCAATCATTATTTAAACACTTATAATAATATGTAAAAAGCATGTGCATATACACACATGCTTTTTAACCTTTAAGGGATTAAAATTTCGTGACTTTGTTAAAACATTCCGTTTTTATGAGCCATTTCATCTGGTATTTCTTGAATAACATCCCAATGTTCAACAATCTTCCCGTTAGAAATTCTAAACAAGTCGTAAAAAGCTTGTGGTTTACCATTCCATTCTCCCTCGCTCTGTGCAATAACAAAATTACCTTCCCCTAAAACCTTATGAACCTTGTTGTATTTAAACATATTGCTTTGAGATGATAAATATTCAATAACCTCGTTTAAGCCTACTAAACCATCTTTAACCATAGGGTTGTGCTGGTCATATTGTTCTGAGCTAATATAATCTGTGATTTTTGATGGATTTCCACCCATTAAAACGTCCCTCATAAAGCTTTTGATTAAATGCTTATTTTCTGATATTTTTTCAACATCTATGACTTCAGTTGGCCCGTCTGTTTGACTTCTTCCACTAGCAGTTTCAGTTACTTTAGGAGTTACAGCATCCCAATGCTCAGCAACCATACCATCTTGCATTCTCCATATATCAAATGCTATTAGCTCCTTAGCCCCTAATGCTTCAGCATTATGATAAGAATTGTGAAATATAATAAACTCACCATCTTGTATAAGCCTATGGTTTGTATACGTAGTTTTTCCTTCTTTTAAAACAGGAAGAAACCCTATTACTGGTTCAATCCCAGTAGGTACATGTGGGTTATGTTGTATATAATTTGTTTTGAAGTATTTCTTAATTCCTTCAGTATTATAATCTGTAAAGAAAGCATCTTGTGCGCTCTTAGCAATTGATTTTAAATTTTCCATTTTTGTGTCTTTTTTAACTATATCTTCATTTACCTTCTTTTGTTGAGCTGAATTACAACTTGCAAAAAGGCCAAAGCCTACTAATGCAATAATCACTTTTTTCATTTTCTGTTATTTAATTGCTTAAAAATGAAGCTGATTTACAAAAACTAACCTCATACTATTTGACTTTCAAATCATAGTGCAAAATTAATACTGAAGAAAAGTTATGCACGGGTTAATGTCGAGAATAAAATGGTGAATATCGAACCTATTAAACTAAATATGTTCTTTTTTAAAACTATTAGGGGTTAATCCGGTGTGTTTTTTAAAATACTTTGTAAAATTAGTAGATTCTTCAAACCCTAATAAGTATGCGAGTTCGGTGCTTTTAATATTTGAATTAATTAAGTTCCTTTTAGCTTCTAGTATCACAAACTCATCAATAAATTGTTTAGCAGTAGTATTGATCACCTCTTTACAAACAATATTTAAGTGTTTATAGGTGATATTCATTTTACCTGCATAATAATCAGCATTTCTGCTTATTCGATAATCTTCTTTTAAATTTTTTTGAAAATCAAGAAACTGAATTAGTTTATCAGACTCTTTTAAATAATGAGTTTGGCTCTTTTTCAATTCTTCAATTTTAGAAAATATGATTGTATATAGTGAACTTATGATATTTTCTTTGTTATAATACCCGTTTAACGCATAGAACTCATTGAATAAAAGTATAATATAAGATATAACATTTGATGCTTCTGGAACTTGAATTTTAGGTGAAAACAAATGAGATGTAAATAGTCTTATTACCGTATCATTAGGAATATAACTAAGGTGCTTTCTAAAATACTCTTCTGTAAAAAGGATAACATATCCTTTAACGTCATCTGTAAACTTAAACGCGTTGATTTGACCTTTTGAAAGATATATTAACGTATTCTTTTGAACTTTATGCCAAATGAAATCGACCAAATGTTCAGTTACTCCATTAGTATAAAAAACTATTTTATAAAATTTTATTTGATGCGCTTTCTCTGGTGAATGACTTAAATTATCTTTTCTACTAATTATATCCTCTATAGTAATAATCTCAATCCCTTCAATTTTCGTATCTCTGGATTTAAATTGTATATATGGAATTTCATCAGTCATATTACCTAGAACAATTAGATATGAATTAATATCAATATCTCAAAGTTAGTACTTCTATTGGATATTAAATAGGCTGCTGTCAAAAAAGGAATGAAATAATAAAACTTCTTACTATGTACAATAAGTGATTGGTGAGGTGTGAAAAAAACAAAAAAGTCTAACATTGCTGTTAGACTTAATTTTGCTCCTCTTCAAGGACTCGAACCTTGGACCCTCTGATTAACAGTCAGATGCTCTAACCAACTGAGCTAAAGAGGAATGTTCATATAGAACTATGTAAGTTGTAGAAATTATCGGCTTCTACGTAGCCTTTGCTTATTAGCTCCTCTTCAAGGACTCGAACCTTGGACCCTCTGATTAACAGTCAGATGCTCTAACCAACTGAGCTAAAGAGGAGTGTTTGCTATCTATAAGCGGGTGCAAATATATGCTTAATTTCTATTTGTTGCAACACATATTTCTATTTTTTTTCTACTTTATAAAATGTCGATAAATGTCATTTCCAAAAGCATACACAAAAAGAGTCATCATGATCACAAAACCAACCATTTGCGCATATTCTAAAAACTTATCTCCTGGTTTTCTTCTTGTAATCATTTCATATAAAACAAAGATCGCGTGTCCTCCATCTAAAGCAGGTATTGGTAATAAATTCAATACTCCTAACATAATTGATAGAAATGCAGTGATATTCCAAAAGAAATGCCAGTCCCAAGTAGTTGGAAATATTTTTGCGATAGACACAAAACTACCTACTCCTTTATATGCTCCCGTTTTAGGATTACCAATTGCTTTAAGGTTTTTAAGCATCATTTTAAACTTCCCTACAAACTTAGCCCCACCAGCAGCAAAAGATTCACCAAAAGAATAATTTTTAACTGAAAACTTATAATAGCCTAATTTCTCTAAATCATCAGAAGAAAGAGACGTAGGAAAAATCCCTAAAGATCCTTCTTTGCTTATAGTTGCTGTTATATCTCTAAACTCCTTATTATCGTTTGTAATAGATAATGTTACTTGCTTTCCTGGATGACTTTTAATCACCTCTCTAAAGTTTATTAAGTTTATTTTGACTCCATTTATAGCAGTTATTATATCCTTCTTTTTTAATCCTATTGATTTGTTCTGAGAAGAATCAGGAATTTTTGCAACTACTACGGGTCTTGAAATATCAATTATACCTTTTGCATCAGAGTCTACCAAATTCCCTAAAAAATCTTCTGGTATTTGAAGTGTTTTCAACTCATTGTTTCTATTTACAACTATTTCACTTCCAAAAAGTAAATTAGAACGTACATCACTAAACTTAACTGGAGTTTCTCCATCAATAGAAACAATTTTATCTCCTGATTTTAAACCTATTTGTTCTTCAATAAATTCAGGCACCACAATACCATCTTTTACCTCATCATTAGCTAAAAACTTCTCTCCCCATGTAAATGATACAGCCACAAATATTAAGTAAGCAAGTACGAAGTTTACAGTAACTCCTCCTAGCATGATTACCAAACGTTGCCAAGCTGGCTTTGAACGGAATTCCCATTCTTTAGGTTCTTCCTTCATTTGCTCTTTATCCATGCTTTCATCAATCATTCCAGATATTTTCACATATCCCCCTAAAGGCAACCAACCAATACCGTATTCCGTTCCTTTATAATTAAAACTTAACAGCTTCTTTCCCCAAGCATCAAAAAACAAGTAGAATTTTTCTACTCTAGTTTTAAATAATTTTGCTGGATAGTAATGTCCCCATTCGTGTAATATGATTAGAAAAGACAAACTCAATAAAAATTGAGAAACCATGATAAGTATTTCTGTAAACGTCATGTGATATAATTAAATTTTACGTGCTAAAATAGGCTTTTTAAGCGAAACTAAAATGACTATTAAGAAGAGTTTGTGCTTTATAAAAGTAACGATCATACTTCTAGAGAGATTTAACAAAAAACACATCATACAATCAAAAGCTTTTTTACCTTTGTACTACCAAATAAAAAATCATGCTTAAGTTCTTTAAAGTATATAAAAAGTTTGCAATTTTCTTTCTGTTTCTTTCCGCAATCATTCTAGCATTATTTTATTATGCTTTAAAACCCGTTAAACGCTTACCTATTTTTGCCCCTGGAAAAAATGTAAATCAAGAATTGGTAGATAGCACCATTGTTCACATTAAAAAGAAACATTTTATAGCTGATTTTGCGTTAACCAATCAAAACGGAGAAACGATTACTCCAGAAGATTATAAAAACAAAATATACGTAGCTGATTTCTTTTTTACTACTTGCGGAACTATATGTCCTATAATGACTAGTAATATGAAAAAAGTACAAAATGTTATTATATTAGATGATGATATTAAATTGCTTTCACATACAGTAATGCCTGAAATAGATACCGTGGCACAACTGAAACGTTATGCTATTGAAAAAGGCGTGTTGACTAATAAGTGGAACTTAGTTACCGGAAGCAAAAAAGAAATTTACAATCTCGCTAGAAAATCCTATTTAGTAGCCAAATATGACCCTACCAAAGAAGACGGCTACGGCTTAGTACATACCGAGAATTTCGTATTAGTTGATAAGCAAAAACGTATCCGTGGGATGTATGATGGTACTGATGAAGAAGATATTGACAGGCTACTTGAAGACATTGAAATACTCAAAGAAGAGTATGAATAATTACTTCGCTCTGCTTTTGCTATTCCATTAGAATAAGGTAATAAACTAATTATTGTTGTTTTGTCAACTCAGTCGATAGTAGTTATAATATGTTTTATGCATTGCAATTGGATACACAACTAGCATTTTTTATCCCTTTATTTTTCCTTTTTTATAAATATTTAGCAATGTAATTTCTTCACCAGCACATATACACTATACATTTTTAGGGCAACGAAAACCTGACGGCACTTCTATCAATTTTATAGCAAAACTCTTATCTATTTTGAATAATATTTTCAACTTTAACGATTGACGTAATTTGAATAACATCTTTCTTATAAGTATTAACAATAACGACAAACAGGTTATTATTATAGTAAGTAGTATTTTATTCAACAATAATGTCAAATTATTTTTCTACACGAAATTATATGTAAAACATATGATAGAGCTGACGATAAAAGATATCTTAATTAAAAAATAACACTACAAACCTCAGGTAATCAAGGCTTTATATTTTTTTGTCTTTTATTATTAAAACAAGGGTAAGTAATTTTAATTACAGACACTATAAAGTAAATAATTAAAATAAAATTTATGAAAAAAGTAATCTTATCATTAGTAGTATTAGAGGCAATTGGGTTCACATCTTGTAAGGATGATGCTGAAGCACTACAATTTCAATTAGCTCAAGAAGCAGCTTGTGACAACTTATAGAATGCACAAAATGATGCTTCAACAGCTTATTTTTCTGACAATTCAGCTGCAAATTGTACTGCATATAAAACAGCACTTCAAAATTTATTAAATAGTGGAGCTGTTTGTGTAGATGGATCAGAAGATTTTTTACAAACAACTATTGATGGTTTAAATTGCGAAAACTAATACGCTTTTTTTTATACTTAAATGCCGCATCGTGGCTTAATCATTTAATTTCAATACGGCCATAAATGCTTCTTGAGGAATTTCAACATTTCCTACTTGGCGCATTCTCTTTTTACCTTTTTTCTGTTTTTCTAATAACTTACGCTTACGAGAAATATCTCCACCATAACATTTTGCAGTAACATCCTTACGTAATGCTTTAGTAGTTTCCCTAGCAATAATTTTTGCTCCAATTGCTGCTTGAATAGGAATATCAAATTGCTGTCGAGGAATTAATTCTTTTAATTTCTCACACATTTTTTTACCAATGTTGTGAGCACTATCAAAATGTATTAATGCTGATAAAGCATCCACTCCCTGAGCATTTAATAAAATGTCAACTCGTACTAATTTTGATACACGCATCCCTATTGGAGTGTAATCAAAAGAAGCGTATCCTTTAGATACAGTCTTTAATCTATCATAGAAATCAAATACTATTTCTGCTAAAGGCATATCAAAAGTTAACTCAACACGCTCAGTAGTTAAATAAGTTTGATTGGTAATTATACCACGCTTTTCAATACACAAACTCATTACATTACCAACAAAGTCCGACTTTGTAATAATAGTTGCTTTAATATATGGCTCCTCAACTCTATCTAGCCCTGAAGGATCAGGTAAATCAGTTGGGTTATTAACTATAATTGGAGTATCAATATATTTTTTAGTAAATGCATGATAGGATACATTCGGAACCGTAGTAATAACTGTCATGTTAAACTCACGCTCCAAACGCTCTTGAATAATTTCCATGTGTAACATTCCTAAGAATCCACAACGGAAACCAAACCCTAATGCTGCAGAGCTTTCTGGTTGAAATACTAATGAAGCATCGTTTAATTGTAACTTCTCCATTGAGTTACGTAACTCTTCATATTCCTCTGTATCAACTGGGTAAATCCCAGCAAAAACCATTGGCTTTACATCCTCAAATCCATCAATTACTTCAGTTGTTGGGTTTTTAGCATCGGTAATTGTATCACCTACTTTTACTTCTTTTGCCTCTTTAATCCCTGTAATTAGGTATCCAACATCACCAGCTTTAATTTCTTGCTTTGGATGCTGCGTTAATTTCAGCGTCCCTATTTCATCGGCGAAATAAGTATTATCTGTAGCAAGAAATTTAATTTCTTGTCTTTTCTTAATTGTCCCATTTATTACCCTAAAGTAAGTTTCTACCCCTCTAAACGAATTATAAACCGAATCAAATATCAACGCTTGTAATGGTGCTTCGGGATCTCCAGTTGGCGCAGGAACACGTTTAATTATAGCATCAAGAATATTATCTACTCCAAAACCAGTTTTTCCACTTGCATGAATCACTTCTTCAGGATCACATCCTAACAAATCAACAATATCATCCGTTACTTCTTCCGGATTTGCACTTGGTAAATCTACTTTATTTAATACCGGAATAATTTCTAAGTCATTCTCTAATGCTAAATATAAGTTAGAAATTGTTTGTGCTTGAATACTTTGTGCAGCATCAACAATCAACAAAGCTCCTTCACAGGCAGCAATAGATCGTGATACTTCATAAGAAAAATCAACATGACCAGGAGTATCAATTAAATTCAACACATACTCTTGTCCTTCATGCGTATACTCCATTTGAATAGCGTGAGACTTAATGGTGATACCACGTTCACGTTCCAAATCCATACTGTCTAATAACTGACTTTGCTTTTCTCTTTCAGTTACTGCTCCAGTAAAATCTAATAATCTATCGGCTAACGTACTCTTACCGTGATCAATATGTGCAATTATGCAAAAATTTCTAATATGCTTCATTTCCTCGTCTTCTTTTGGGCGCTCACCTAACATTAGGAAGGTCTGTTCATTACACGCCTAACTGCAAATATAATGCAATTACTTTGCAATAAATACCTTATTTTTGATATTCGAATTATTTTAAGTCATGAAATTTCAAATAAACGACAATGTTTCTGTTTTAGATGATGCCATTGATGGTATTGTTATTGCTATAAACCCACCTGAAGTTACTATAGAAACTGAGGATGGTTTCCCCTTAAAGCTGCACGAATCAAAATTGGTAAAAACAGGAACTGAAACTTTCACTTTTAGAGGTATTGCAGATGCAAAGGCGGGTAAAGTAGAAAAAAAGAAAACCCACATTAAAGGAAAAACACATACTGATGAGTTTGTATTGGTCGTGGATTTACATATCGAAAAACTCGTAAAATCTAAAAAAGGAATGAGCAATTATGATATTCTTTCTTTACAATTAGACACTGCTAAGCATAAATTAGACTTTAGTATTCAAAAACGTTTTCCGAAAGTAGTATTGGTTCATGGCGTTGGTGACGGAGTATTAAAAGCTGATATTTACAGTATGTTACGTCGCTATGACAACATCCGATTTTATGAAGCTGACTATCGTGAATATGGTATTGGTGCTACTGAAATACGAATTTTGCAGAAGACTAATTAAAAAACAGTAATTTTGCAGAAAAATTTCAACTTGTGGTTAAAATAGGCGACATAGAATTACCTGACTTTCCTCTACTACTTGCTCCTATGGAGGATGTAAGTGACCCTCCTTTTAGAGCTTTATGTAAAGAAGAAGGTGCAGATGTGGTATACACTGAATTTATTTCTTCAGAAGGTTTAATTCGTGATGCTGCTAAAAGCACCATGAAATTAGACATCTACGAAAAAGAACGCCCAGTTGGAATACAGATTTTTGGAGCTGTTTTAGAATCTATGCTACGTTCTGTTGAGATTGTTGAAGCAAGCGGGCCAGATATTATTGATATTAATTTTGGTTGCCCTGTAAAAAAAGTAGTCTCAAAAGGCGCTGGAGCTGGAATATTAAAAGATATTGACTTAATGGTTTCTCTTACAGAAGCCATGGTAAAGCATACTAAATTACCTGTAACTGTAAAAACACGTTTGGGCTGGGATGAAGATTCTATCAAAATTGTTGAAGTTGCTGAGCGCCTACAAGATGTTGGTTGTGCAGCAATTTCTATTCATGGTCGTACCAGAGCACAATTGTATAAAGGAGATGCCAATTGGGCACCTATTGCAGAAGTAAAAAACAACCAACGCATGCATATTCCTGTTTTCGGAAATGGAGATGTTACTACTCCTGAAGATGCTATGCGTATGCGTGATGAGTACGGATTAGATGGTTGTATGATTGGTAGAGCTGCTATTGGAAACCCTTGGTTCTTTAACCAAGTGAAACATTTTTTCAATACTGGTGAACACATGAAACTACCTACAATGGAACAACGTGTAAGTGCTGCAAGACGTCATTTACAAATGAGTTTGGATTGGAAAGGTGAAAAATTAGGTGTTTTTGAAACTAGACGTCATTATACTAATTACTTCAAAGGAATCAGAGATTTTAAAGACTATAGAATTAAAATGGTAACTACAGATGATTCTGCTGGTGTTTTTGATGTTTTGGACGAAGTTGCAGTAAAGTTTAAAGATTATCAATTTGATTAACTTACTGGCAGTAAATCCTTCTTTATAATACGTTACAAATCCAATATTACACTTAATACACACCTTATCAACATATTACACACATGTAGTTCACAACAAAAAACAAATCGTTCACAACAAAAAGTATTAAACAACCGAAAATAGGTACTATATTTACTTCAGAGAGTAACAAGATTATTTCCCAAAAGTAATCCGATAACTCCTAAAGGAATTGACCCCAAATCAATTTAAAATCCTTTAAAAAACTTACAAAAAGTAAAAAAGCAGAAACCATAAAGTTTCTGCTTTTTTATGTAATTATTTTTAATGTTCTCTCTGTTTACTGTACTTAAATTTGAATCAATTAGCACCTAATATCTTTTTACTAATACGGAATGAAGCAATTTTTGACGCTATTAATCCAAGGGAAAAAATAGTCACTAATACAATCAGTACATTCATGAGTGTTAATTCAACTGGATAAGGCATTTCGGTTCCTGGTATTTTTATGTATTCAAAAACAACTTGAGATCCTACTAACAACACTCCCAATACAACACCTATACTTCCCCCTATAAATGTTAGTAAAGCCCCTTGAAGAAAGAATATTTGTTTGATTTCACTATTTGAAGTCCCAAGATTCGATAAAGTTAATAAATCTTTCTTTTTCTCAATAATCATCATTGTAATTGAACCGATAACATTGAACAAAGCAATAATCAGAATTAATGTAAATATTAAATACACTGCAATATTTTCGGTATTTAACATTTTATGAATCGCATCATTTAATTCTAATCTATTTTTGATAATAATATTGTTTTCAAAAATCGTATTCAATTCCTTTCTAAACGCATCCTCATCAACTCCATCTACAGTTTTTAACTCTATATCTGTTATGGTATTAGCATCATAACCTAATAAGCCTTGAGCAGTTTCTAATGAAATAAATAAAAATTGTTTATTATAAATATCGTTTATATTAAACAGTCCAACATTATACCCTAAAACCGTTTTAAACGTTTCCTTAGTAATTTGTCCTTTACCCGTTTTAGGCACTATCAACTTTAAGTTACTAGAGTAATCAAAAACACTCAAACCTAATTTAAATGCTAACTCCTCACCTACAACCGATTGTGTTGTTTTTGGCTCAAACCACTGTCCTAAAGATATTGTAGAATCAATAGCTATTGTACGCTGATACTGTTCATCTACCCCTTTAAAAGTTGCTAATTCAGTTTTTCCATTAAATTCCAGCAATACTTTTTCTTGAATAACTTTTGTGTAACTAACAATATTGGTATTATCATTAAGTTTTGATAAGTGTTCTTGAGTTAGTACAATTCGTTTTCCTGAAGCTGGACTAATTTTAAAATCCGGATCTACAACACTTGAGTAGGATAAGGTAAATGCTTTTAAACCTGCAAAACCTGACAGTACTATTAATAACAGCATAGAACCAAAAATAACACCCAAAGATGCTATTCTTGATATAATGTTTATCGCATTATTAGTGCTTTTTGTAAAAAGATATCGTTTTGCTATGTAGAGAGAAAACTTCAACTATAATTATATGATATCTCTATCTTCTAATAAATCTGAATCTTTAATTGGATCTTCATTTCCTTTTAAGGATTTTTCAATAGTATCAATATAATCTAATGAATCATCTAAATAGAAGAACAATTCTGGCATTCTTCTTAATTGATGTTTGGTACGCTGTGCTATTTCATGTTTTATAGCAGCTTTGTTAATTTTTATACCTGTTAGCAACTCTTTAGCTTTCTCTATTGGAAATATACTTAAATATACTTTTGCCAGAGATAAATCCGTAGGTACTGTTACTTTAGATACTGAAATTAGCACTCCATTTAATCCTCCTTCTCGCGCTGCTCCTTGAAGTACATCTACCAAATCAAGTTGCAAAACTCCCGCTATTTTCTTTTGTCTATTACTTTCCATGCCACAAAAATAATATATTAATGTATTTTTACTGTCTATTATATCATATAATTAACAATTACAGATGAATAAGATTGAACACATAGGTATTGCAGTTAACAATTTAGAAGAATCAAATGTATTATTCGCTAAATTATTTGGGAAACCACACTATAAAACAGAATCAGTTGAAAGTGAAGGTGTAAATACTTCCTTTTTTCAAGTTGGAGAAAATAAAATAGAACTTTTAGAAGCTACCAATGAAAATAGCCCCATTGCTAAATTCCTGTCTAAAAAAGGAGAAGGAGTACATCACATAGCTTTTGATGTAACTGATATAGTTGCTGAAATAAAAAGATTACAAAGTGAAGGTTTTGTAGTTTTAAACGAAAAACCTAAAAAAGGAGCTGACAATAAGTTGGTTGCGTTTTTACACCCAAAGTCTACTAATGGCACATTAATAGAATTGTGCCAAGAAATTAAAGATATCTAAGAAAATTATTTGGTGTATCTGTAAATAAGTAGTAATATTGCAGACGATTTCGGTCCCATAGCTCAGTTGGTTAGAGCATCTGACTCATAATCAGAGGGTCCTTGGTTCGAGCCCAAGTGGGACCACCTTCAAACAAAGACTTTACAGCAATGTAAGGTCTTTTTTGGTTTGTATACTTAGAGATACAGAGACTTCCTTAATATTACTAACATCTCCTAAACTTACAAATTACCTTATATATAACATCAAAAAGGCATACAAATAGATTGCAATTTCCATATCTCTGGGTTGTATGTTTTCTTCTTAAATTTTAACCACTAAAAACACCGCTATGACTAATCATATACTAAAAACACTATTCCTAATATCTGCTTCAAGAATGAATAAAAAAGGTCTTGTCCCATTGATTTTTAGGATAACACATAAAGGGAAAAGGAAACAATTCTCTACAGGATTATTCATTAATCCTAAAAACTGGAATAGCACACAACAAGGAAACTAAACTTATAAACACTCAACTGAGCCTGATTAAACAAAATGTTAGTCAGGCTTTTTTATTTCTACAGGTTAACAGTACTGATTTTGATGTAGAAGATATATTCCTACAATACAAAGGAGTCAATACAACTAAAACCACTACTATACTTGAGGCATTTAAAACCCATAATAGCAAGGCTGAAAAACTTACTGGAAAAGATTATGTATTAGCTACCTTATGGAAATTCAGGCAAGCTATGGAACTTCTAAAAGGATATATTAAGCATCAGTATAACAAGAATGACTACGAGTTTAAAGACTTAAACATGAAGTTTATAAATGACTATGAATTCTATCTAAAATCTGAAAGAGACTTAGCCCAATCAAGTATCTACAAAATGATACAGCGGTTTAGGAAAATTATTAAAATAGCAATTTCAGAAGGAGTACTAGATAAAGATCCTTTTGTTTTATATAAATGTAAAAGACCTAAAACAGTCATTGTCTTTTTATCTTCTGAAGAATTGAAATCATTAGAAGAACACAACTTTGCTCAAACAAGGTTACAACAAGTAAAAGGCATGTTCATTTTCTGCTGTTATACTGGGTTAGCTTATCAAGAAATGTCAACTCTTAGAGCAAAACATATCACTAAGGGATTTGATAGCAACTTATGGATTAATATGTCTAGAAAGAAAACTAATCAACTCATAGCTATTCCTTTATTACCACAAGCAGAAGCTGTTTTAGATAAGTACAATCAAGAAGGTTCTGATGTAGTATTACCAAGTATTTCTAACCAAAAGTTTAACTCCTATTTAAAGGAGATGGCAGAGCTTATAGGGATTGAAAAGAAACTAACTCATCATATTGCTAGAAAAACATTTGCAACTACTGTATTGCTCTCAAATGGGGTGTCTATGGAGGTTGTTTCAGAGTTGTTGGGGCATAATAAAATTACTGTAACACAAGAGCATTATGCTAAGGTTGTTAAGAGTAAAGTAAGTGAGGAGGTTTTGAAGTTGAAAGATGTTATGAAGCCTTAAATTATAGAAAGTAAGAACATTAAACATCACTATAAGTAGTGAGTATGAGATACCCAAATGTGGTTAGATTAGAATCTGTTTTATAGTACTATATTTGTGGAAAAATAACTAACTATAAAATATAGGATCATGAAAAAAATTACTTTATTATTATTATTATTATTATTACTTCCTCTGTTGAGTATTGGACAATGGAGTCAATTAGGGAACAGTATAAATGGATATCACACAAATGAAGAAGCAGGCCACTCAGTAAGCATAAACTCAGATGGAACAGTAATGGCAATGGGGATTCCATATTATGGTGGTGGTAATGGAGCTAACTCTGGGCGTGTTGTTATATATAAAAGAAATTCAGGGTCAACTAATTGGTCACAGGTTGGTTCATCTATTATAGGAGAAGCATTAGGTGACACTTCTGGGTATTCTGTTAGCTTAAGTGGAGATGGTAGTGTGGTTGTTATTGGAGGAAGAGGTAATGATGGTAATGGTATTGATTCAGGCCATGTAAGAGTGTATAAGAATGTAAGTAATAATTGGGTTCAAGTTGGATTGGATATAGACGGAGAAGCAACTGGGGATAAATTTGGTCATTCCGTAAGCATAAATAGTGATGGAAGTGTCTTAGCTGCTGGAGCTCGTTTTAATGATGGGAATGGTGTAAACTCAGGGCATGTTAGGGTTTTCAAAAATATTAATGATGTTTGGACTCAAATAGGACTTGACATTGATGGGGAAGCATTAGGTGATGGGTCAGGTTACTCCGTAAGTTTAAGTAGTGATGGAAGTATTGTAGCAATTGGAGCTAATGGTAATGATGGAAATGGTGCAGACTCAGGACATGTTAGGGTTTTCAAAAATATTAATGATGTTTGGACTCAAACAGGACTTGACATTGATGGGGAAATAGCAGATGGTCAATCTGGAGTCTCTATAAGCTTGAGTGGCAATGGTAGTACTATAGCTGTTGGAGCTACAAAAACTCAATCTAATAAAGGTCAAGTTAGGGTTTTTAAAAATGTAAATGATGTTTGGACTCAAATAGGGATAACAATTTTAGGGGAAAAAATAACTGATTATTTTGGATATTCTGTAAGTCTAAATGAAGATGGAAATATATTAGCTGCTGGAGCGTATACTCATGAAGGATGGGATTCTGGTTACAATAATTTACTTCCTTTTTGTGGTAGGGTTAGGGTATTTCAAAATGTAAACGACACATGGGATCAAGTAGGATTAGGGATTAATGGTGAAGCTAGTGGTGATCGATCTGGTTCTTCTGTTAGCTTGAATAATGATGGGAGTATTCTTGCAATAGGTGCTTATAGGTATGATTCAGGTTGGAATACAGATACTGGATATGCCCGAGTATTTAGAAATAATTTATTAAGCATAAATGAAAACACCTTTGGAGAGCAATTTTCAGCATATCCAAATCCAAGTTCTGGTTTATCAAAAATACAGTTAGGAGAAAACTACAATACTGTATCTGTAAATGTATTTAATGTATTAGGGAAGCAAGTTGCTTCTCAAAAATATAACAACATTGATGAGGTAGAGTTAAATACTCAAGAATACGCAACTGGTATTTATTTTATTAAAGTACAATCTGGAACTAAAGAAGCAACAATAAAGTTGGTTGTAAAGTAAGTTAAAGGATTATAATATTATATAAGAGACAGTCAGCAATGGCTGTCTTTTTTGTTTAAAGGGAGCGTGTTTTGATATGATTAAGATGGTTAGGCTAGAGCTGAATTATCTTCTAAGCTTGAAACTAGTCAAATATTTATGTCCTTTTTTTAAGATATTTGTTTCTTAACAAACAGTCTTAAATTTCATGTCCGAGTAAAGGTAGCAACTCCACTCCATCAGCAAGAAACCCAAATGGTGCAAATGTTATAATTTTAAGTGAAACTAAATAATGGATAATTTAGAAAACTATTACAAAGGAGATAACGCATGGGAAACTTTCACTAAAGTTTATGATGAAATCCCTAAAGAGTCTCGAGAATTAATAAATTTATTTTTCGAATTAAATTATAAGTTTGATTTAACCTTGGTTATATATGGAAAATTAGGCTCAGGAAGTTTAAATTGGATAAATAATAAAATACCGGCACTAAATAATTTAAGTCCTAAAGAATGCCTAAATGATGACATATTAGAACGTAGGTTAAAAGTAATGTTAATGTAACATTTCTTATAAACTCTAAAGACTAGATATAAAAGTCAATAATTTTTAAACTGGGTTAAACATTTTAGGGTATAATAGGCAACTAAAAGAAAACAAGTGACAATCAAAATTATTTGAACCTATTGAAAACAAGGCATTTGCAAACAAATACAATAAAAAGAAAAATACTCCTCACAGACTCATAATCAGAGGGTCCTTGGTTCGAGCCCGAGTGGGATCACCTTCAAACAAAGACCTTACAGCAATGTAAGGTCTTTTTTGGTTTATATACTTAATTTTACAAAAATCACCCTCCTTTTTATTCCATCTCTCATGTATTCATAAATTACCTTTTAGATAACAATACAAGATATACAGTTATTTTATTTTTTAATATTAATATAAATTAAGCCGCTAATCCTTTTTTTCTAACCATTCATCTAATTGTTTATAAAAAACAACAATACTCATCCTTAACTACTTGATTATTAAATCATTTTAATTATGTTTGCCCCGCCCCAAAATTAATACACCTAAACAATATTTTAACCAATATTAAATTTACACATGGGGAAAACAGTATTTTTATCCTTCTTTTTATGGGGGAGCATCTGCTTGGGACAAACAAGCGGAGTAGGAATTAATGAACCTACACCTGAACAGGTCTTGCATTTAGGTTCACAAACTGGAACTATCAGAGTTGATGGCTTAAACGGAACAAATAATGGCTATAACGGGAATGAAGTCGGAAAAACATACCCCTTGTATGTAGACTCAAACGGAGACCTTACTTTAGAAACTTCAGCTACTGAAAATAGTGACGGAAGTGATCCTTGGACTATTTCAGACATTAACAGTACAGTAACAATAGATGGCTCTAATGCTATTGCGGGTTATGAAACTGTTGAGATATTAGATATCCCACTTACGGTTACTAGAAATGTAATAGTTGAATTGAAATACTCTATAAGCATGGAGGTTTTTCAAGACCCAGCATCAACAATTATTAAAGATGCATATGCTCGTAAAATATCCAATTTCTTTACCTTAAATCAACCTACATTAACTCCTACTGGAAGGAGATATGGTCAAAGTTCTAGATGTTATTTTAACAGAAATGATGCTGCTACAAATCCTACTGCAGCGCCAGATGCTGCTACAGGTTTTATATATAATAGTGGTACTACTTATATTACTTTAGCTCCAGGAACACATACACTTCGTTTTTATGGCACGGTGTCTTCTGGAAATTTTGATCAAAATACGCATATTCAGTTCGCTAGTGGCCCAGATGCTATTTTTGTCCGTATTTATTAATAATTATTACTTATGAAAAAACTTATATACTTTATATTCATATTATTGTTTAATATATCATTAGCGCAAGTTGGTATTGGAACAATAAATCCTCAACAAGATTTACATGTTGCGGGTACTACCTCTACAATACGTATTGAGAGTCAAAATAGTATTAATGAACCCATTTTAAATACGGGCGCAGAACTCGCTCCCGTATTTGTTACTCCAGAAGGAGATTTAACAATATACCCTCCAGGGTATACTTCTGGTCCAGTGGGTGACCTAGAACCCTTAAATTTTTTAATTAGTTTCGATAATTTTATTCCGAACGGTCCCTATGGTGATGGTACCGTTGTTCAAAACAGTGAATTGATAACCTTTGCAAAAGAACAACTTGTATCTGTACCTTTTTCAAGCCCTCAAAATGCACTAATTGAAGTTCGTTATGTAATGACAATTGATTTGTCTGACGAAATTTTACCCGCACCCGCTGCGTCAACTTTTCAGGATATTTCAGCAAGAACAATACATACTTATTTTTATATTGACTTAAATAATGATGGCTTAGATGCTACCGAACTTTCAAAAGTTTATGGCTTACATGGTGAAGCATACACATCTTATAGTCAAGGTTCAGTAGGGTATGCCTTTATTCACGGTGTAGGTTACGGTGGTATTCCTGCTGGAAATCATTCCTTGGTGTTTTTTGGAGAAACAAACGATGGAAATAACAGGAAAACATATGTAGGATTTGGAGGATCGTCAGATAATTTAAAAATCCGTATTTACAACTAATAGAGAAATTATGAAAAACACATTATTATATATATTTTTAGTTGGGTCAATAACAATATTTGCTCAAGTAGGTGTCAATACAACTACACCTCAAGAGGAATTACATATTGAAGGCGCAACATCTACCATTCGTGTAGAAGGTTTAAATTTAGCGAATAATACATTAAACTTAGGAAATAAGGAAAATACTAGAGTATTTGTAGATACAGATGGAGATTTAGTTTTAGGTGATGGATCTACTGATATAGAGGTGTTATTTAATCCAGCAAATTATTTAGAAGACCCATTAGATACTGGTGGAGCAAATTCTAACCAAATTAACCAAACAGGTGTTGGTTCAGGATATAGTGAAGGTGGTTGGCCAAGACAATTGGGTCCTGGATTATCAACTTTTACATTAACAAGAAATGCAATTGTAGAAATTAACTACTCTTTATCATATGAAATTTATAAAAGTGGTATTGGAATTAGTGATAATCATGCACGTACAGTTCAATTTTACGTCTATTTAAGAAGAAATGGCCCTGCCAATGTTAACCCAAGTGACGCAAATCTAGTTCGCTTCGATGTTGATGGCAACCCTATAACTTTTGCTGGAAACGCTGGATCTTTAGGATATAGCGGGCAATTTTACACCAATGGAAATAGTGATGGAGCAAGTGGATTAGAAGGTTTTGACAGAAAATATTATGCTACAGGACATGACTATGTAAAACTAGGTCCAGGAACCTACACACCTATGTTTGCTGGAGTAATGTTTGTTGCAAATACAGCTGGTACTGGAGCAGTAAAAATGCAAATTGGTGGTGGAGATGATGAAATTGTTATTGTTGCTCATTACTATAATTAATACTTATTAAAAGAGATAAACAAAGACTTTACAGCAATGTAAGGTCTTTGTTGTTTTATTCCCCACCCCTCACAACCATATCCCTCTCTTTTTGAGACTTAAGATAATTTACAACATAATTATACGTAATTAACAATCTAGACCTTAACTATTGTTAATAAAATAAATGCTAGGGTATTGATATCCGTTAAATTGATTTGTAAATTTGAGTATGGGGGAAATAGAAAGATTAATACTTAGCATATTAGAATCAACATCTATTGATGAAAAAACTAAGTTTGGAAAAGAAGCTGTTGAATTATTTAAAAAATTAAATTCAGAAAATGACATTCCAATAGCTATTCAACTCAACTTATCATTACGCTTAAGAGATGCTATAGATAACTTTGTTATCCAAGACAACCTAACATCAAGAGAAACATTGGATAATTTCTTTTTATCAAATAATCTATACCTACAAGAAGCTAGCTAAAATATTATAACTATAAATATGACTAAGGCAGTTCTAACAGGCTGTCTTTTTTAATTTTATCTCTAAAAAAAGGAGATTGGATATTTGAAAAACTTATTTCTTTCTCGCGAACAATAATAGAGAGTCGTTGTCATCAAACTCCTTATAATCTTCGATCGATAAAATTTCAAAATATTTTTGATATGCTTTTGTCAGTGTTGAAATACTATGATAATTAACAAAAAGGCCTTTGAAAACTTCAGAACCTTCACCTTTCCAAAAAGAATGACAAATTATTCCATTAGGATTTAGAATCTCATTTTGTCTTTTAATAGAAGTTATCAATTCATCATCTTTTAAGTGATGCATCACTTTATTTGAATAAATACCATCAAACTTCTGATCGGTTCTTAAAGTAATAGCATCCAATTCAATGAACTTTCCTTTAGGATTTTCACTAATTAAGTGATTCAAAAATTCATTAGAATTATCAGAACCAGTAACATCATAATATCCGCTCAAAATTTCCCAATCTGTTCCAGGCCCTGGTCCAATTTCAAGAATTGTTGAATGTAATGCTAAAATCTGTTTTAGTTTTTCAATCAATAGACTTCCATTAACATCTTTTGCTAATTTGATATATTCTTCAACAGATTCTTTTGTTTTATAATATTCTCCTTTCATATATGAAGTCCTAATGTATTACGATAATCAAAAATAGCACTTATACCTGACTTTGATAAGATTTCAGAACGTTATCTGATGGTTGTTAAAGACTATTAAACACCTAACCTAGAAGCCTTGAGTATTCTAAAAAAATAAAACATAAAAAGCCTAGTTGTGTAACTAGGCTTTTTATGTTTTACTGAAGGTTTGATAGTTTATCTATATCCTTCTCTTTATATTCTTTTTAGTTACTTTTTTATCTTTAAGTGGTGAAGGCCCAATAGGTAGTCTTAAATTTTCAAAGTTAGATTTGATGTTACCATTTGAATCTTTTCTATCAGCTCTATTTGCAACAATATGCCATGAAAAATCAACATTACTTGTTCCATTCATTAATTCATTAACCTCAAAACCTTTACTAGTTTTATTTGACACAAATACTCCATTACAATTCCCTTCTAACTGAATAAACACTTTTAGCGGATGCTCTTTATCTATCTTAAGTGATCTTGCCAATATTTTATCCAATTCAATATGTGCCTTACCATTTATCAATTTTCCAATTCCATAATCTACAAATAAAACTTCTGGAGCTTCAGGGCAAAACATCACTCTTGGCCTATTTTTTTCATCTGGAATTAACGTAGACACTGTTCCATTTCCTACTATTTTATAATCAGTACCCCCAGTAGCTGTAATATTGTTATCGTGATTATACTTTAACCCTACATAACTGTATGATTGCCCTCCAGCAGCAGTGCCTGAAAGAAAATAACCACCATAGAGTATTCTTCTTGATGGAGCAGCAATATCTGTAATAGCTTGCTCATCTTTACCTGCCAAGTAAGCAAAAGCACTAGTATTACTTGTTGCTGGATCATTATCAGTATCTAATGAAAAATACCCAGCAGTATTCCCATTATGAGACGAATTATTTGGAGCACCATTCCCTGTTATACCACTAATTCCAGGAGAATTTATTCCTGATCCAGCTACCCCAGCTCCAGCTGTTGGGTATACACCCCCTAAACCATTAGTTGCCCCAATTACTGCAGTCCCTCCAGCATTAGCATTTCTAGCCCAAACACCATTAGCAACAGTATCATCAGCAGTAGCAGCCACACCATCATTTGTTCCACTTCCTACAATAGTAACTTGTGAGTATGTTGTTCCTATAGAGTTAACGCCTATTGTACCATCACTCCTAACCCTCATTCTTTCAAGGTTATTCGAATGAATTCTTAAATCTTGAACATCAGTAGTCCCTAAGAAATTAGTTCCTGCTGTAGTACCACTATTTCCTGATAAAGACCAATCTAACCCCCCAGGAGAACCTGCAAACGCTATCCATCTTGTCCCATTCCAATAATGCAGTCCTGGCACAATGTTATTTGGAGACACACCTGCAGTGGATGTATTCCATACAACTGTACCTGAAACTATACTTCCTCCTTGAGGATTAAGCACAGGGGCTTCAACAATACTTGATGTTAATGCAACTCGTGGAGGGATAAATCCACTTAATGATGAACTTACATCTAAAGCTCCTTCTGGGGAAGTAGTGCCTATTCCCACTTGAGCATTTAAATTTGCACTTAATATTCCGATAAAAATTATAAAAAACACTTTTTTCATTAAACTATTATTTTCGGGTTTATATAATAATGTTCCTTGTTTTAACATTATGTTACCCATTAAATAGTATAATTTCTAAAATATTTGTTAATTTCTTAAAAACAAAGTATTAAAAGGTAGGAAACCCGTTATCCTACCTTTTAATCTAAATATTGAATTAGATATCAATATTTACCCGAATGTTATCTCATACATATATATGTTCTTATTCTTTAGTTTTTGTTACCCAAAATTTTTAATTATTTAGCTAATTAATCTTACACCAAAAATCCAATAACACACACAATATCAATAAATTAAGAAAAAAAACCTATATACTTCATCACCAAAATTCTCAAATTATCACTCTTATAATAAAAAAGGAAAGCGGCATACATAAATAATTTTACATTATTTTCTTAATTCTTTGGGTTACTCCATTAAAAACAAACTCTTCTCCATTCTTTTTTCCCAACAATACTTTACCAATTGGTGAACTAGGAGAAATTGCATAATATGTTTTTGCTTTGAATGTAATAGCCCCTACACTAATGGCTAAAAAATAAGTTCCTTTGTCTGTTATTGCAATACTCCCTAAACAAGCAACATCAGAGGGCGTATCAATAGTTACTCTTGAAAACAACTCTTGTTGTTTCTGAATATCTAATAATTGATTCCCAGCTTTTTCACGTTCCAATTGCAACATTGCCCTACCAGTTTCATGTTTATCTCCGGCAGAACTCTTTGTTTCCGATTGTAGCGATTCCTGAATATTAGCAATTCTACCAAGAACCGCTTGTAACCTGTTATCAAGAAATACTTTACATGCTTTATACAATTCTTCTTTTGCAGTCATCATACTAAATTAGCTAATTCTTCCCCTATCAAGCTCCCAATAGCAACTCCCATTCCGCCTAAACGAACTCCACAATACACATTTGTTGAAACCTGCTTTACTATTGCTTTCTTTTGAGCCCCTACTCCCATAACTCCTGTCCATCGATGGTCTATTTCAAATGAAGTATTAGGTAATATGATATTTTTCAAATGAGTCTCTAATTGTTTTTGAATTAATCGAGATGTTTCCATAACTGTAGTTTCCTCTCCTTTGAAATCTAAATTTCTACCACCTCCAAAAAGAATTCTATTATTGATGTTTCTGAAATAATAATATCCTTCATCAAAATGAAAGGTGCCTTTAATATGTAAATTATCAATTGGTTTTGTTATTAATACCTGAGCTCTTGCCGGCTGAACCTCTTCATTTATTAAGTGCTTTGCAAAGCCATTGGTAGCAATTAACAACTTAGCTGTTTTAAAAGAATAATCCGAGTCAAGAACAACATCTACATGATTATTACTTTCCTCAAATGATTTAACAGTGGTATTATTTAATATTTTCACCCCTTTTGATTGTGCTAGTTTTAACAGAGCAGCCATCATTTTACCAGTATCTATTTGCCCTTCAAATTGATTGAATATGTAATTTTCTTTTACAGTATTAAATCCAAATTTATTCTCAGAAATACTAAAAATATCTTCTCCGAAAATAGGTTGAAGCATTTTATTCACCTCTTCTATCTGATTTGAACAAGTGTCAAACAACACATTATCATTGGAAAACAATTCAAAACTTCCGTGCTGCTGAAAGTCAATTGTTGCATCTCCTAAATTATTACGAAGCAATTTAAGCCCTTTCCAGCGCTTTTCTACCAATTGTAACACTTCATCCTCGGAATGTGATTTAAGATCAGATAATATCTCGGAAATACTCCCGAAACAAGCAAACCCAGCATTCTTTGTACTTGCACCGTGAGGCAACATCCCTCTCTCCAAAACTAATATTTTAGCTTTTGGATATTTTTTTTGCAATGTAATTGCAGTATTCAACCCAACAATTCCACTTCCAACAATTGTAAAATTAACATCAGAAAACCATTCCGATTTTTCCCAGTAACTTAAATTCATACACTTAAAGATATTCTCAAAAATAAAAAAAGCTCCTGAAAAAGGAGCTTTTTTATTATATAATATCAAGACTATTAAATAGTACTTGTCTTTTTTTCCATTACAAAATCTTCCATAAATTTAGTAGTATAATCACCAGCAACATAGTCAGGATGATCCATTAATTGTCTATGGAAAGGAATTGTTGTTTTTACACCTTCAATAACAAATTCATCTAAAGCACGCTTCATTTTGCTAATTGCCTCTTCTCTTGTTTGAGCAGTTGTAATCAACTTAGCGATCATAGAATCATAATTTGGTGGTATCATATACCCTGCATACACATGAGTATCTAAACGCACTCCATGTCCACCTGGAGCATGTAATGTTGTGATTACACCTGGAGAAGGTCTGAATCCATGATACGGATCTTCTGCATTGATTCTACACTCAATTGAATGCATTTGTGGAAAGTAATTCTTACCAGAAATTGGAATTCCTGCTGCTACTCTAATTTGTTCACGTATTAAGTCATAATCAACAACCTCTTCCGTAATTGGGTGCTCTACTTGAATACGCGTATTCATTTCCATAAAATAGAAATTCCTGTGCTTATCAACTAAAAATTCAACTGTTCCAGCTCCTTCATATTTAATATATTCGGCAGCTTTAACTCCAGCAATTCCCATTCTTTCACGCAATTCATCTGTCATAAACGGAGATGGTGTTTCTTCCGTTAATTTTTGATGACGACGTTGTACAGAACAATCTCTTTCAGATAAGTGACAAGCTTTTCCTGTAGAATCTCCAATAATTTGAATTTCTATATGTCTTGGCTCTTCAATAAGCTTTTCCATATACATATCATCATTACCAAAGGCAGCTTTAGATTCTTGACGCGCAGAATCCCATGCATCTTTTAAATCTTCAGCTTTCCAAACAGCACGCATACCTTTACCTCCACCACCAGCAGAAGCTTTAAGCATTACTGGGTACCCAGTTTCTTCAGCTGTTGTTACACAATCTTCAAAAGATTCGATAACACCTTCACTTCCTGGAACACATGGTACTCCAGCTTCAATCATGGTAGTTTTAGCATTTGCTTTATCTCCCATTCTATCAATCATATCACCAGAAGCACCAATAAACTTAATATCGTGCTCATCACAAATTCTTGAAAACTTAGCATTTTCAGATAAGAATCCGTACCCTGGATGTATTGCATCAGCATTAGTAATTTCTGCTGCAGCAATTATATTTGACATTTTTAAATAAGACTCACTACTTGGAGCAGGTCCAATACAAACAGCTTCATCAGCAAACTTCACGTGTAAGCTTTCCGCATCTGCCGTAGAGTATACCGCTACAGTTTTGATTCCCATTTCCTTACATGTTCTAATAATACGTAAGGCAATTTCACCTCTATTGGCGATTAGTATTTTTTTAAACATAACTTAAAAAATTATGAATTCTGAATTCTGAATTCTGAATTAATTATGATGGATCAACTAAAAATAATGGTTGATCAAATTCAACTGGTGAAGAATCATCAACTAATACTTTAACGATTTTCCCTGAAACTTCAGATTCAATTTCGTTAAATAATTTCATTGCTTCAATGATACATAATACATCACCTTCGGCTATGGTTTGTCCAACTTCAACAAACATAGGCTTGTCAGGAGATGGTTTTCTATACATAGTTCCAATAATTGGAGACTTTACTGTAATATATTTTGAATCATCATCCGATGAAGCAGCAACTTCTACAGCTACAGGAGCAGCAGCTACAGGAGCAGCAGCTACAGGAGCAGCAGCTTGCAACATTGGAGCAGCTCCAAGTGGCATTTGTTGAACGATAGTTGTCCCTTCTTCTCCTCCGGTTTTAATGGTGATTTTTATATCTTCCATTTCTAACTTTACTTCGCTAGCACCAGATTTTGCTACGAACTTTATTAAGTTTTGAATTTCTTTTAAATCCATAATAAATTTAGTTTATTTAGTTTTTATTTTCAGTGTTATATGCCCATTTTAAGTAAATAGATCCCCATGTGAATCCTCCACCAAAAGCAGCAAAAACAATATTATCTCCTTTTTTTAATTTGTTTTCAAAATCACTCAACAACAATGGTAATGTTGCTGAAGTTGTGTTTCCGTATCGTTGAATATTCATCAATACTTTTTCATCAGAAACACCCATTCTTTGAGAAGTTGCGTCTATAATACGCTTGTTAGCTTGATGCGCTACTAACCAATCAACATCTTCATGACTAAGGTCATTACGTTTCATGATTTTCTCACTTACATCAGCCATATTAAATACTGCGTTTTTAAATACAGTTCTTCCATCTTGTACTACAAAATGCTGATTATTTTTTGTTGTTTCTTCGGTTGGAGGCAATATAGATCCCCCTGCAGGAATATTCAATGCTTCCCTTCCTACTCCATCACTTCTTAAGTATTCATCTAGCAAGCCTAAACCCTCATCATTGGGTTCAAACAACACTGCGCCAGCACCATCTCCAAAAATAATTGAAGTTGTACGATCAGTATAATCAATTATAGATGACATTTTATCTGCACCAATAAGTAATATTTTCTTGTATTTTCCTGAAGCTATATAAGCTGAAGCTGTAGACATTCCATATAAAAAACCAGAACATGCTGCATTTAAATCATATGCAAATGCATTTGTTGCACCAATTTGTGTAGCTACATAAACTGCTGTTGCCGCTACTGGCATATCAGGAGTAACACTTGCCACTATAATCATATCTATTTCCTTAGGATCTAGTTTTGATTTAGACAATAAATCCTCAGCTGCTTTTATTGCAAGGTAAGAAGTTCCTTCGCCTTCCTTTTTAAGCAACCTTCTTTCTTTTATACCTGTTCTTGTAGTGATCCACTCATCATTTGTATCAACCATTGTTGCCAATATATCATTGGTTAATACATAGTCTGGAACATATGCTCCGACTGCTGTTATTGCTGCAGTTATTTTATTCATTTTTTTTGCTTTTGTTTAAAAAAGGATCAAAAACTACTGTTTTTTCCTTTTTTTGTTCAAAAAGTAGTGCAAAATAACCTCTTTTTAAGAGATATGAAAATTTCTGCGCTATTATTTAAATTTATTCTTCAACCAATATAATTTTTAAAAAAAACATGAATTTTAATCCTAGTATTTTCTTAAAAAATATATATTAAAACATATATTGATTGAATAAAACAAAAAAACTCTCACATATGTGAGAGTTAATCTAATAGTTATACTATATCTATTTAGTCTTCTACTTCTTCTTCTACAGAATTGTCAATTAAAACTTGACCTCTGTGATATAACTTCCCTTCAAACCAGTGTGCTCTATGGTATAAGTGAGCTTCACCTGTTGTTGGACAAGTAGCTATTTGAGGTACAGTTGCCTTATAATGAGTTCTTCTTTTATCTCTTCTAGTTTTCGAGATTTTTCTCTTAGGATGTGCCATTTTATTCTTATTTGTCTGTTAATAGATTCTTTAATTTATTCCAACGAGGATCTACATCTTCTGAGTCTTCCTCGGTATTTTCTTTTAAACTATACTTTTCAATGCTAGATAATATTTCAATATCTAACGTACCATCTTCAATTCCTGGATGACGTAACTTAAACGGTTTTGCTAAAACAATCATTTCATAAATATATTGCTTCACATCAACTTCATATTCACCGTGAGGCAAAATTAAAATCTCTTCGTTTTCATCATTAAATTCCTCACCAAAACGTACAATTAGCTTTAATTCAGTTGCAATTGTTTCGTCAAATGGCTCATTTGTTAAATCACAATTTACATTAATAGTTCCTTGAGCAATAAAGTCAAGTTCCATCATTGTGGCTGTTTTGTTTAACAATAATGATGTTGTAATTGCTACATCATTAAATTCGTCATACTCAAAAAAATCAAAGAACGCTTTCGTTATTTTAAACTCAAAATTATGTTTTCCTTCCTTTAATCCAACAAACGGGATTGTAAACTCTTTCATACATCAATTATTTGAAAAAATTATTTTGAGTCTGCAAATATAAAACATTTTGTTTTACATCTACACTAGATATCAACATTTTTTTGTTTATATCTTTTTACGCTTTCGTAACACGTCTTTAGTGAGTTGCGAATATTCTTCTCTGTTTTTTACTATTTTAATTGCTTCAAACAACGCTTCCTTAAATGAACTTTCATCAGCAATACCTCTTCCTGCTATTTCATATGCCGTACCGTGATCAGGAGACGTTCTTACCTCAGACAACCCTGCGGTATAATTTACTCCATTCCCAAAAGTTAATGTTTTAAAAGGTATTAATCCTTGATCATGATATGACGCAACTACTGCGTCAAATTTTTTATAGTTATTTGATCCAAAAAAGCTATCCGCTGCATAAGGACCAAAAACCATAATGTTATTATTATAAAGAGATTCTATTGCTGGCTTTAACACCTCATCATCTTCTTTACCGATAACACCATTGTCACCCGAATGTGGATTGATACCCAAAACCGCAATTCTTGGTTTATTGATTCTAAAATCTTTCTTTAAAGATTCATTTATAGTTGTAATCTTCTCCTTGATTAGTTTAGGTGTTATTTCGCTAGCAATATCCTTTACGGCTACATGATCAGTAAGCAATCCAATTTTTAGCCCATCGGAAACCATAAACATTAATGCATTTCCTTCTAATTCTTGAGCTAAGAAATCAGTATGTCCAGGGAATGAAAAGTTTTCTGATTGTATGTTTGCTTTATTAATAGGAGCTGTTAATAGTCCGTCTATTTTTCTATCTTTAAGAGCCGTAGTTGCTGATTTAAGAGATGCAATTGCTAACTCTCCTGCTTTTTTACTTTCTTTTCCAAATTCAAAATTAAACGATTCATCCCAAATGTTTAATATGTTAAGCTTCTTATCCACTAGCTTATCTAAACTATCTATTCGTTGTGTTTGAGTTGTTAAATTTAAATGCTTTTTTAAATATTGAATTGATTTATGAGATGCAAAAACAACTGGGGTACAAAAATCAAACATTCTTGGATCAGCAAATGTTTTTAAAATAATCTCTACTCCAATACCGTTTAAATCTCCTACAGAAATACCAATACTTATTTTTTTATCTACATTCATATAATGAGGCAATATTTATATCTTATAAAAAGGAATCCTTTTAACTTTTACTTTACAACTGAAAAAAGTAAATTTATCGTAATTTTGAAAACACAAAAGTAACCAATTATTTTATTAAAAATGTTTACAGGCATAATTGAATCTCTAGGAAAAGTTATTACTATAGAAAATGAAGGAACAAATGTTCATTATACTATAAAGAGCGACTTCACCAAGGAGTTAAAAATAGATCAAAGCATAGCTCACAACGGAGTATGTTTAACTGTAGTAGCTTTAAATGATGATGAATACATCGTTACAGCTATTCATGAAACTCTTCAGAAAACTAATTTAAGCTCCCTACAAGTAAATGATATTGTAAACCTTGAACGCGGAATGAAACTCGGTGACAGATTAGACGGTCACATAGTACAAGGACATGTAGATCAAACCGGAAAATGTATAGCAATAAAGAAAGAGCACGGGAGTTGGATTTTTACTTTTCAATACGATAGTTCCTTAGGTAATGTTACTATAGAAAAAGGTTCTATAACCATAAGCGGTACTAGCTTAACTGTTGTGAACTCTAAAGAGAATCAATTTAGCGTAGCAATAATTCCTTACACTTATGAAAATACAATTTTCAAGAACATTGAAATTGACAGTGTAATTAACTTAGAATTTGATGTGATAGGAAAATATGTAGCTAAACTACATAGTAAGAAATAATTATTTTTTCTTAAAAGATTTTTTTACTCCATAAAACAATCCTGCAACTAACAAAGTTAGCACTCCTCCATCAACTGGTAAACCAGGTGGTGGTGTTGGTGGTGGCGGATCCCCTGCTTCAATAGCAAACAAAGCTGGCACTGTAAATAACAATGCTAGTACTAGAAAAAACGCTTTTTGTTTATTGTGCTTCATAGTGGTGTAAAAATATAAAAAAAAATGTGTTGTCCAAAAAAAACAGGAACAAACCGCATGTTTTTAAACTAATCAATATTAGTTATTAACAAATTTATGATATAAACTTCATATATCTGTGGCAGCAAATATAGAAAAAAATGTGACAATTAAAATTATGTTAAGGTTTTTTTTTAAGTTAACAAACTATTTAACAAAGCTATAGGCTTGCGTGATATTTATAAAATAAAAAAAGTTCAAAATAGGTGTGTTCTATATTATTAAAAACAAAAAAAAACACTTCTAGTCAAATAAACACATTGTTAATAAGTCCACTTTAATCTTTATCTAATCACCACTACCCACGAAACAAGAAGAATTCTTTTTTCATCTCTTCTATTGCCTCTTCACTATGATCCGTAATATAATTGATTGCATTTTCAGTAAATACATTTCCTTTTTCCGTTAACGACACTATTTCAGATTTAATAATAATCATATTATTTTTCAAAGCTAATTCCAATACAGATTTTGCTTGAGATTTCTGCCAATTAATGTGCTCACCTAAGTGATTTACATGTCGTTCTTTCTCCTCAGAATGGTTTTTTAAATGCAACAAAAAGGTTAGTAACAGCACTTCTATTTTTTGACGTTGTTGCTTATATGCTACCGAAATCATTCCTGTAGAAGGAGCAAACAAGAATACCATAAAAAAAACAATTCCCAAAACACTTGCTATTGAGCCAGCAATTGAAGCATCTAAACCATGTGCCAACCAATAACCAGAAATTGCTGAAAAAACACCAAAACCTACAGATAAAAAAAGCATAATTTTCAAATCTTTAGTCAATAAATAAGCCGTGGCTGCAGGGGATATAGTCAATGCAACCACCAATATTGCTCCAACAGCATCAAATGCTCCAACAGTAGTTACGGAAGCTACAGTCATTAATCCGTAATGCAATACTACTGGAGAAAACCCTAGCGCTGATGCAAGCCCTACATCAAAAGTACTGACCTTTAATTCTTTAAAAAAAGCTATCAACAAACCCAATGTTATCACTAAAATTGTTCCGATTACCCAAAGTGATTTTGGACCAACATCTAAACCAAATAATTCTAACCTATCAAAAGGAGCAAAAGCTAATTCTCCTAATAAAACTGCATCAATATCTAAATGGACATCATTAGCATTTTGAGCTATTAATATTACCCCAATACTAAACAATGCAGGAAATATTAAACCTATTGCAGTATCTTCTTTTACCAATCCAGTCTTCTGAATAAACTCTACTAAAAAAACCGTTAACATTCCAGTAAACGCGGCAAGTATGATTAACAAAGGTGAAGACAAATCGTGTGTAATAAAAAACCCAACTACTATTCCTGGTAAAATTGCATGACTTATCGCATCACTAATTAATGCCATTTTCCGGAGTATTAAAAAAACCCCTGGTATCGCACAAGCAATTGCAACTAAACTCGCAATCAACTGTATTTCAATTTGTGCACTAGTCATTTGTTTCAATATGTTGGTTATACAAATTTTTTGCTTTCTCAAAGCCTTTTTTTGTTAGCGACCAATTTTCACCCATAACTACTATTAGGTTTTTATCTTCTAATTTATGAAGTGATTTTTTAGTATACCCTTGAAAGTTATTTAATATTTTAATTGAATGCGGATGATCAATATCCTCATGTGCTTTAACGATATCATACATAAAAGATAATGTTTTATGCAACTTTAAATCATTTCTATTTTGTCTAAACCTAATCTCTTTAAACAACAACCCTCTACCTGGTGAAAAGATAAATGACACCAATACAAATACTGATGCAACTAAAACGATTACTGGACCAGTAGACAAATTAGGATAACTCGCACTAATCCCGGTTCCTATCACCCCAGATAAAGCACCAAAAGTCGCAGCCAATCCCACCATAATTGCCAAACTATTTGTCCATTGTCTTGCCGCTGCTGCTGGCGCCAACAACATAGCGCTCATTAAAACAACTCCAACAGTTTGCAAACCTAAAATAATTGCAGCTACAATAAATGATGTAATTAACGCATCAAGAAATTTCACATTAAACCCTAGAGTTTTTGTATAATCTACATCAAATAACAATAATTTAAATTCTTTCCAAAACAATAATAACACCAACAAACACACTCCTGTAACCATTACCATAAACCAAACGTCACTTTCTAACAAAGTAGCGGCTTGACCAAATAAATACTTATCCAAACCAGCTTGATTCGCATTTGGTTGTTTCTGGATAAATGTCAACAATAGCATTCCTACTCCAAAAAATAGTGACAATATCAACCCAAGTGCAGTATCTGATTTTAAGTGGGTTTTTGTAATTATTGACCTAATCCAAAATGCTCCTAATAAACCACTAATTAAAGCCCCTAGCAGTAAAGTATTACTGTCTTTTGCTCCAGTTATTAAAAATGCAACTGCAATCCCAGGTAATGCTGCATGTGATATTGCATCTCCTAAAAGACTTTGCTTTCGTAACACAGCAAAACTCCCCAACATACCACATACTGCCCCAAGAACTGCAGTACCTATGCTAATTGTTCTTAGCGTATAATCTGAAAAAAGTTGTTCTATGTAGCTAGTTAAATCGATTGTATTACTATTAAATTATTCTTGAATACTTACTTGGTAATTAATACCGTAAGTTTTAATCAAATTCTCATTATTAAAAATATCTTTTACTGGACCTGTAGCTATTTTTTTTACATTCAAGAAAGTTACCCAATCAAAATATTCAGGAACAGTTTGCAAATCATGATGTACAACTATTACAGTTTTACCTGCCTTACGTAAAATCTTTAAAATATTAATAATCGCTTTTTCTGTTGTTGCATCTACTCCTTGAAATGGTTCGTCCATAAAGTAGATTTCTGCATTTTGAACCAATGCTCTAGCTAAGAATATTCGTTGTTGCTGCCCTCCAGATAGCTGACTAATTTGCCTACTTTTAAAAGGTAACATCCCTACTTTTTCCAACGCCTCTAGTGCAGATTTCTTTTCGGTTTTTCCTGGTCGTTTAATCCACCCTAAACCTCCATAAGTACCCATCAACACAACATCTAAAGCAGTAGTTGGAAAGTCCCAATCTACACTTCCTTTTTGCGGCACGTAGGCTACTAACTGTCGTTGTTTCTTATATGGTTTTCCGAAAATGGTAACCGACCCTGCTATAGGCTTGATAATTCCTAAAATTGCTTTTATAAGTGTACTCTTACCTGCGCCATTTGGACCAACAATAGCCATCAACACTCCTTTAGGAATTGTTAAATCAATATCCCAAAGTACAGGTTTGTAATTATAAGCAACAGTTAAATCGTCTATTGCAACCGCAATTTCTTCTTTCATTACTTTAGTGCATTAACTATTGTTTTCATATTATATTCATACATCCCTATATAAGTCCCTTCAACTGTGTCAGGGTTACCTAGCGCATCAGAATACAACGTTCCTCCAATTTCAACTTGATGATTTTTTGCTTTAACAGCAGCTTGCAAAGCTTCCACTGTACGAACCGGAACAGAGCTTTCTATAAAAATAGATTTAATATTATGCTTAATTATAAAATCTGATATACGCTGCACATCTTGCACGCCTGCCTCAGTAGCAGTTGACAAACCTTGTAAGCTTACAACTTGAAAATCATATGCTTTTCCAAAATACGCAAATGCATCATGAGCTGTAACTAATATTCTTTTTTCTACTGGCAGGCTTTCTAATTGTGCTGTATTGTTTTTTTCTAAAACTGATAACTTCTCTATATATTTTTTAGCATTTTCAGCATATACCGTAGCGTTTTTAGCATCTAACATTGATAATTCATTAGCTACGTATTCCGTAACTTTTTTCCATTGAGTTGTCGAAAACCAAAAATGAGGATCAAAGCTTGATGCAAAATCGGCTGATGATATTAAGTCGGTTTTTATTATCGCATCAGAAACAGCAATTGTCTTTTTTCCTTGATGACGCATTTTTTCAAATACATCTTCCAGTTTTCCTTCTAAATGTAATCCACTGTAAAAAATAGCATCTGCATTATAAAATTTCGTTACATCTCCTTCACTTGCCTTATATAAATGTGGATCAACGCCTGCACCCATTAATCCCTCTAAAATGACTTTATCTCCAGCTAATTCTTTAACCAAATCCGTTACTTGGGATGTTGTAGTTACAATCCTTAATTTTTCGTTCGTTGTCTCTTTTTGCTTCTCTTTTTTACAAGAAAAAGCTACAAGTGCAATTAATAGTATTATATAGTTTTTCATTATTTATTTTTAACGTAAATATTATTAGCTATTTGTTGTGAAATGGTAAACTCATTTAGGTCAATTTTAATCCGCATTGAATTATCAAAAGCCTCTTTTTCTAACACAATAATCTCTTTGCCTAAAGCGATTTCTTGCTTATCTAAATATCTTAAAAAATCAGACGAAGTATCCTTTACTCCTACACAAATTGCCTTCTTTTTAATCCCTATAGTTGATAGTAATGATTTTTCTAAAAAGTTGATTTTTCCATCTTCATCAGGAATAGGATCACCATGCGGATCATGCTTGGGATGTCCCAAAAAAGCATCTATTTCATTTATCAATTTTTTAGAATGTATGTGCTCTAATTGTTCTGCTACTTCATGTACTTCATCCCAATTGAAATTAAACTTCTCTACAAGTAATACTTCCCACAAACGGTGCTTCCTAATTACATTAGCTGCAATTTTCTCTCCTGTTTTAGTTAAAGTAACACCTTGATACTTTACATATGAAACCAATTCTTTCTCAGATAACTTCTTAACCATATCAGTTACTGATGAAGCTTTTGTGCTCAATTGTTGCGCAATTGAATTTGTACTTATCCCCTTTTCAGCTTTTACACTTAAATGAAATATAGCTTTTAAATAATCTTCTTCTGATTTTGAAAGCATTAATTATATTTTTAGACAAATATACAACATAAATTTAGATGTAATTTAATTTATTTTTAGGTTAGTCTAAAAATTTGATTAGTTTTGCAAAAAAAATAATTCAAAGAAGATGAAAAAACAATTTACAATCTTTCTGGTTTTGTGCTTAAGCTTTATAAGTTTTGCTCAACATAACAATAATGTTATTTATTCTATTAAAGGTACTGTTAGTAACGAAGGGAAACCTGTTGCTTTTGCTACAGTATCAGTAAAAGGGACATCAAACGGTTCTATTTGTAATAATCACGGAAAATATAGCTTAAAATCCAATCATGGTGAATTAACAATACTGGTTCAAGCTGTAGGATATAAAACTACAGAAAAAACCGTTCATTTAGATAACAACTCTATTATAAACTTTGATTTAAAAGAAGATATTTCTAGTTTAGATCAGGTAGTAGTAACAGGAACAAGGACATATAAAAAGAAAACTAATTCTGCCGTAATTGTAAATGTCATCAATAGTAAAACACTCGATAATGTACAGGCATGTACGCTTTCCGAAGGGTTAAAGTTCCAAACTGGATTACGTGTTGAAACTGATTGTCAAACTTGTAACTACACTCAATTACGCATGAATGGTTTAGCAGGTGGTTATTCTCAAATATTAATTAATGGACGCCCAATATTCAGTCCACTAACCGGATTATATGGTATGGAACAAATACCTACTAATATGATTGATCGCATTGAGGTTGTACGTGGTGGTGGATCAGCACTATATGGGTCTAGCGCTATAGGTGGTACAGTAAATGTTATTACAAAAATACCTAGGGAAAACAATTATGAAATTGGCTTTACACACCAGAACCTTAAAGGAACTACTGAAAACATTTTAGCAGGAAATGTTACTGCAATATCTGAAAATAAAGAAACTGGAGCTACATTTTTTATCAACAACAGGCAACGAAATGCATACGATGCTAATGGTGATAATTTTTCTGAATTACCAGAATTAAAAAACTTATCATTTGGAACGAACATGTTCTTTTTACCAACAGATAATCAAAAATTAGAAGTTAGCTTAAGTAAGTTAAACGAATACAGGTTTGGAGGAGAAATGGTAGATGGAGCAGCTCATTTAGCTGAACAATCTGAAGAACGTACCCATGATGTCTTTATTGGAAATGCTGATTACCAAATTAATTTTAACGAGGACAAAAGTTCATTCATCACGTATTTCGCAACACAACATACAGAACGTGTTCATTATACAGGAATTATACCAGACCTAGCCGATGCTATTGCATATCAAAATCATTTAGAAAATCCGCCATACGGAACATCAAAAAACTTGACAATGCAAGGTGGAATACAAATAAATCACAAGCTAGAAGAATTTATTGGAGGAAGTAACGTACTAACTTTCGGAACTGAATACGTGCAAGATGAAGTATTGGATCAAATTGATGCATATAATTACAAAACAGATCAAATTACAAGAAACTTAAGTTTATTTGCACAAAGTGACTGGGACATTACTAAAAAATTGAATTTATTAGCAGGAGTTCGTTTTGACAATCATAAATTAAAGGATTTCGAAAATGACAAAAACGTTACTAACAACGTAGCAAGTCCAAGAATATCTTTATTATACAAACCTTTTGGAAAAGCACAATTTAGAGCTACTTGGGGTACTGGATTTAGAGCTCCTCAAGCTTTTGATTCTGATTTACACATTGCTTTTGCAGGTGGTGGAATATCAAGAGTTAAATTAGCAGATGATTTAAAAAAAGAACGCTCAAATACGTACACAGCTTCGTTTAACTATGACAAGGGAAATGAGCATTTTATTGCAGGATTTACTATAGAAGGGTTTTATACGCACTTAGATGATGTATTTTATTTAGATGCAGAAGGTGAAGATGCTTTTGGAGAAATTTTCACAAAACGTAATGGTGATGGAGCAACTGTAAAAGGTATTACATTAGAAGCAAGGGCTAATTTTGATAAAGTTGTACAGATAGAGGCTGGTTTCACGTTACAGTCAAGTTTATTTGATACTGCTGTAGAAAACATTGATGAACAAGTAAAAAAACGTGAGTTTTTAAGAACTCCAAATGACTATGGATACGCAACTCTAAGCTATATGCCAACTAAAAAGTTTAATACCTCATTAAACTTAGTGTATACAGGAAAAATGGAATTAGCACATTTAGCTGGAGCTCCTGAACAACCTAACGATGAATACTTAACTTCTCAAACATTTTTAGAACTAGGAATTAAATCAGGTTATACCTTTAATTTAAAAAAGGTAGGTACAAAACTTCAAATTTTCGGAGGGGTTAAAAATATTTTTGATCAATATCAAACTGATTTTGATTCTGGAAAAAACCGTGATAGTAATTATGTTTATGGAGCAGGAGCGCCAAGAACATTTTTCATGGGGTTAAAGTTTGGAACAGGTCTATAATTTACTTTAAAACAAATATTCTAAACTCGACTGATTTTCATCCGTCGGGTTTTTTTATGTAATTTTACAGCCTAATAAACTGTGCAACACAACTCATGAAAAAAGACATCGAAATACCAAAATCAGAAAGTGTATATATTGCTATTGTATTAGAATATAATATCGAATTTGAGTTTGATGATTGGAATGCCTACCTCATTAATGATTTAAACACTGATTTAGAAATGGTCTTTGTAGTTACAGAAGGTTATGACACTGAACGTCGTACTTCTAAAATGCGTCATGCAATGCCTTTAATCCCTAAAAAATCATATGCCAAAATTGAACTAATGATGGAAGACGTTTTTGAATTAAATAATAAATTTAGTGTTAGTTACTTTACAGAAACTAAACTGTATGATAGAAAATTTATATTTAACAAAAATACTATTAACAAAAAAGCCTTAAGAGATATTCCCCACATGGAATCGAAAGGGGTTTTAATGAAATAATACACATACCAATTGCAACTATATCTCTACCTATTAGCCTATATATTTTTAATTATTGGAGTGTCGATATACATTTCAAAAACTTCTACTCCTGAAGATTTTTTAATAGGTGGTAGGGATCGAAACGGGTTAGCCATTCTATTCTCAAAATTCGCAGGCGCTATTGGAGTCAGTACTTTGATTACATACACAGGTTATGCATATACTTTTGGGTGGGGGTTATTTGCTATGTCTATCGGTTCAGTTGTTGGTTATTCAATATTTGCCTTTTGGGCCGCACCAAAAATTAAACGGCTTTCATTAAAAGGTCAATTTTATACACAAGGAGATTTACCTTCTTTTGTTACAAAAAAGAAAAACACCGCGTTAATAACTAACCTTACTACAATTATTGTACAGTTTTTCTGGGTGGTATTATCGCTGGCTGGGGGAGCAAAAATCATAGCTTTTTTTGATATATTTTCTTATGAAATTGCACTCCTAATTACTACAGGAGTTGTACTTATTTATGTATTACTTTCAGGGTATAAAGCTGTAATTATTACTGATATTATTCAAGCCTTAATCATCATTGTATTTTTAATTATTGTTATTTCTGGTATAATTGACATCCCTGATTTAACAGATCTAATTTATAATTCAACACCTAAAGAAGTCTCTCTGGGAAGTGTTATAGGACTTGTTTTATATGGAGGGTTATCCGTTTTTGGAATGGCTGACAGATACCAGTTATGTTATTCTGCTAAAAATGAAAAAACATTAAAATTAGGGTTAGGACTTGCTATAATCCCCGTCCTTTTTATCTCTTTAATCTTATTGCTAATTGGATTATATGTATTTCAACAAATCCCAACACTGGATCCAGATACGGTATTTGTATACGCCATGAAACATTTCTTAAATCCTACATGGCTTCCTATATTATTAGTTTTATTTTTTGCTGGTTTAATGAGTACTGCCGACACTTCTATATTTGCAGTTGCTTCACACAGTCTTTTTAACTCCAAAAAAGAGAACAAGATTAATTCTCTCAGGTATGCTACAATTTTTTCTGTTATTGGGGCTTTTATAGCTGCTTATTTTTGGAGAAATATTGTTGAAATAACAATTGTTGGAGCAGCATTACGAATGACCCTTTCTGTAGCAATGATTTATGCTATTAAAAACAATAAAAATAGTGGGCGTTATAAAGCAAGTGCACTAGGTGGAATACTTGGTTTACTAATAGGCTTATTAGTTTTTGGACCTAAACCAACTATTGCTATTACAGTACTTGTTGGATCACTTATAGGTTTAATATATAAGTCTAAAAACATTCATTAATCCAACTTATCAGTAAGTTTCTTGAATATTTTTTTAGGGTTTTTCCCTTCGTAAAGGATGGCATGAACTGCATCAATAATAGGGGTTCTTGCTACTTTTTCACTCGACACATTTAAAGCATGTGCACTTTTTGTAGCATAATACCCTTCTGCAACCATACTCATTTCCATTTGCGCGGATTTTACAGTGTACCCCTTACCAATCATATTACCAAACATTCTATTTCTACTAAAAACTGAATATCCAGTTACTAACAAATCTCCTAAGTAAGCGGAATCATTAATATTACGTTTCATTTTATGACGTTTTTTAATAAAACGTTTCATTTCACGAATTCCATTACTCATCAATACACTCTGGAAGTTATCTCCATAACCTAATCCATGAGCAATACCAGCAGCTATAGCATAAATATTCTTTAACATAGCAGCATATTCCGTACCAATAATATCATCAGATATTTTACATTTAATATACCAGCTCGATAATGCGTTTGCAACTATGGTTGCATGAGCAGCACTTGCGCTTGCTATAGTTAAATAAGACAACCGTTCCAAAGCAACTTCTTCTGCATGACATGGACCTGTGATTACTCCGATATTTTCAAAAGGAATATTGTATTGTTTATGAAAATGCTCTCCAACTATTAAACTACTTTCAGGAACAATCCCTTTTATAGCAGAAAAAATAATCTTCTCAGTTAATGAAACCGTTAAACTCTGTAATTCTTTATGTAAAAATGCAGAAGGAATTGCAAAGATAACTACATCTGCACTTTCAATAACCTTGTTTATATCTGAGCTTAATCGTAAGTTTTTTATATCAAACTCTACAGAACTTAAATAATTAGGATTATGATGTTCCGTAAGTAAATGCTCAATAGCAGATTCATTACGCATATACCAACCAATTTCCGAACAGTTTTCACACAACATTTTTACAATTGCTGTTGCCCAACTTCCTCCACCGATAACTGCGTATTTTTTCTGACTCATATTATTTTATTCGATTACTTAGAATCAGCAAAAATACGAAAAAATTCAGCATTAAAAATATGATTAAATTCATATCTATAAGCTCACTTTTAGTTTTGGCATAAAAGTTGATTTCACTCTAGTATAAAATAAATACCTATGAACTATTTAAAACTACTTTTCGGACTATTCACTTTCAGCTTGCTCCTAACTTCGTGCCATGTAGATGTTATTGAAGAACCCCATCACTATACCCCCGTAACGGTACATCAATCATTAGACTCTTATGACTTATGGTATGTTGATATTAATGAAACAACAGGAAATGGCGAAGTTCCTTTTTTACAAAAAGCGTTTACAATTTCTTTTAGAAACGGAACATTATATGCGAACAACAACCTTGTGGGAATTGGTAATACCGGAAATGGATTTGGGATTGATGTTGGATATTACAACACTTATAATAACATTATTGAAGTAAGTCACGACATAAACGGATATTGGGAGTTGGAGGTATACACTATAAATGTAAATAAAATTGAGTTGTACCACAGGCCTACAAATACTTCATATTTCTTATATGGATATAGTAGAAATAATTTTGATTATGACTTAGTATTCTATGACAACATTCATTATTTCTTACAAGAATATAGGTCTTGGGAAAAAATAGCTACTATTGGAGGTTCACCAACCCAGTTTGATGCAGAAAACTTTATTCAGTTTTTAGCAGGTGGAAATAACAATGAGTACCGCAGCTCACAGGATATAAACGGAACAGCTATTAGTAACCTATATTGGGATTATAGCGGATTATACAACGTTGCAAATTTTACAGATACTAACTATGTGAAAGCATTAACCCTTGATTACGACTACTTTTCTGACGAATATTTTGAATTAAGTATTATCACTGATGGTGAAATAGAATTATATCACCCTACCTCAGGAACTGCTTATCGTTTTGTAGGTAGACATTTTATACAGTATTTAAAATCTACTGAAGGAAAAATGACAAGCAAAAAAAGAACAAAAACTATTTTAAAAGATTTTCATAAAGAATCGAGTAAAAGAGCCATTAAAAAATAGATGATTAGTTTTTAGTTGAGTTATTAAGAAAGTTACGTGCCGCCAAGTATGTAGCTTTCTTTTTTTAAGAATAATCCAGTTTAATAAACTATCTTGTTTGTTCATTTATTTTCGCACCAAATAAACATGAATAGCTCAAAAAACAACCAAAACTCTACCTTTTTAAAATCAACTCATTACGACACTATAATTATCGGCTCTGGAGCAGGTGGATTATCTGCTGCTATATGTCTTGCTCGTGAAGGCCAAAAAGTATTGGTATTAGAGCAACATGATGTACCTGGTGGATGGTGTCATAGTTTTTATTTAAATGGTCATCGATTCACCCCTGGAGTACACTATGTAGGCTTACTTGAAAAAGGACAATCTACAAATGAACTCTATACAGGTTTAGGAATTGCAAATGATATTGCTTTTTACAGAATGAACCCTGAAGCTTTTGAGCATTGTTGGATTGGTGAAGAACGTTTTGATTATCCTGCAAATTATAATGATTTCATAACTGCGTTAGTTGAACGTTTTCCTGAAGAGGAAAAAAACATAAGGAAATACCTTAAAATTATAAAAAATATTGGCGACCAACTTAAATTAATACCTAAAGTTAGAGGTTTCTGGCAGCAAATAACAATTCCTTTTCGCACGAAGCATATGGGGAAATATTCTCCTTTTACTTTAAAACGCGTCATGAATTGGCACATTAAAGATCCGCTATTAAAAAGTTTTTTAGGGATTCAATTTGGCGATCATGGTTTACCTCCATCAGAAGCAAGTTTTATAATGCATGCAGCAATAATGGATCACTATTCCTCTGGAGGATTTTATCCAATGGGCGGAGGTGGTGCTTTAACAAAAGCGATGACTAATAAAATAAAAACGTATAATGGTGTAATAAAAACAAGTGCATCAGTAAAGCGTATTTTATTAGATCATAGCAAGAAAAAGAAAAAAGCAATTGGTGTAGAGCTTGAATCAGGAGAGCAATTTTTTGCAAACCGAATTATCTCAAATGCTGACCCAGGAATTACATATCAGAATTTAATTGGAGAAGAACACCTTAGTAAAAAACTTCAAAAAAGACTAAACAACACCAAGTATTCATGCACCTCAATTATGATGTTTTTAACTGTAGATATGGACGTAAAGGCTGCTGGATTAGACTCTGGGAATATCTGGTATATGCAAGATAAAAATCTTGATGATGTATATAACAATATGCAACAAAAAGACATTTTATCTGGCGATGAATTTTCTGGGTTATTTATTAGTTGTACAACGTTAAAAGATCCAATTAGTTTTGATGGAAAACACCATACACTAGAAGTAATTACCTATATAAATTACGAGGCATTTAGCGATTTTAAAAATGAAGAAAAAGAACGCTCTCCTGAATACTTAAAATTTAAAAAACAACTTATTGAAAAATTCTTAACTAGTTTAGAAAAGGTACTTCCTGGAATAAGATCACACATAGTGCATCAGAACTTAGGAACGCCAATGACTAACGAGTATTACATCAATTCGACTAAAGGGAATGTTTACGGTACCGAAAAGAGTTTAAAATATATTGGGCCTTTTGCTTACAAAGCAAAAAGTGAAATAGAAAACTTATACATGTGTGGTGCTAGTATTGTTTCGCATGGTGTTGCTGGCGCTGGTTATTCAGGAGTGCAAACCGCAGCTTCAATTTTAGGTTGCAGACAAGACGACTTAATAAAACCTGATGATTCACAACATTTAGAAATATATGAAGCTGAAGACCCCACAAATTACCCCGATTGGATGCTTAAAAAAATGGAGGTAAAAAAAATGCGTCAAACACTGAAAGAAAATATCCCTAACTAATCATTAGCACTAACTGAGGGGGGCATTAAAAAATTTAATTTTATAATATATGACTGATTCAAAAAACATTTGTTTGCCTTGTGGCTTCTGTTGTGATGGCACCTTGATTGGTCATGTACAACTCGGAAAAGAAGAGTTATCTCCTTTGAAAGAATTAATGGATATTGAGGATGAAAACGGTAATGTTTTTTTTCTGCAACCTTGTAGCAACTATTGTGATGGATGTACTATTTATTCCAAAAGACCTAAACAATGTGGTAATTTTGAGTGTGGACTATTAAAGTCCTACGAACAAAAGGAATTGGATTTTGATTCAGTTATTGAAATAATCAATGAGGTTAAGCAAAGAAAGATTATCATAGAAAAAAAACTAGCAACACTTCCATTTGAATTAAAATCTCAATCATTTTACTTTAAAATGGTAGAATTAAAAAAGATCATTAAGAAAAAAAAGACAGAATTATCATTAACGCAGAACCATCAGGAATTAATATCGGACCTAAAACAACTAGATAGCCTAATTTCTAAAAAATTCGGAGTTTCTTTATATTAAAAACAAAAAAGATTATTGACTGATTAAATCACTTTTGTTTAAGCTGGTTAGAAACAATCGCTAACTATTTATAAAAATTCATCTCATCAATAAACTGCCATACTTTAGTATCTAATAATGGCCTAATATTTTTTTGAGCAGCTATACTCTTACGAACCATGGTAGACGATATCTCCATAATTGGTGCAGCTACTCTAGTTATTCTAGGGTGATTTTTAAATTGATGTTCTATAGCTCCTTCAGAAATTCTAGGGTATACATACAAATTGTAATTCTCTAAAATAGCCTCGTAGTTTTTCCATTTATGAAAGCTTTTTAAGTTATCCTCTCCCATTAATAATGAAAACTCATATTTCGGATATTTATCTTCTAAATGTGCTAGAGTATAAACGGTATAATTCGGTTCTGGCAAACCAAATTCAATATCAGAAGGTTTTAGCTTATCGTAGTTTTCTGTAGCCAAATACACCATTTCTAATCGATGATGATTCGCCAATAAACTACTTTTCTTTTTAAACGGACTTAACGGCGTTACCACCATCCAAACTTGATCTAAATCAGAGTTTTCAACCATGTGATTCGCAATAGCCAAATGACCAACATGAATTGGGTTAAATGTTCCGAAGTATAATCCTATTCGCATGTGTTTACTGCTGTGAAATTACCAATTAAACTCTCTGCTTCTTCCTTTGCTACCTCTAATACATCATTGTACAAAATAACATCAAACTCTTTTGCCGAACTCAACTCTTTAGTAGACTTAGCCAAACGCATCAATATTTTATCTTCAGATTCTGTTTGCCTATCTCTCAAACGTCTTTCCAACTCTTCTATTGAAGGAGGTTGTACAAAAATAGCTAAAGTATTCTCTGGAAATTGTTTTTTTATAGCAAGACCTCCAACAACATCAATATCAAAAATAACATGTTTCCCTTTAGCCCAAATTCGTTCTACTTCTGACTTTAACGTACCGTAAAAATTATCTTTATACACCTCTTCCCATTCCAAGAATTCGTCCTGTTCAATTTTATTCTTAAACTCATCAAGCGACAAAAAATAATAATCTTCACCATCAACCTCTTCACCTCTTTTATTACGTGATGCAGCTGAAATAGAAAACTCTAAGTTTAATTTATCTACATTTAATAAATGCCTAACTATAGTAGTTTTTCCTGAACCAGAAGGGGCAGAAAAAACAATAAGTTTTCCTCTATTCATTACAGTACATTTAACAATTGCTCTTTAATTTTTTCTAGTTCATCTTTCATCTGAACTACTAATTTTTGCATAGGTGCATAATTAGATTTTGAACCAATGGTATTTATTTCTCTACCCATTTCCTGAGCAATGAACCCTAATTTTTTACCATTAGAGTCTTCAGAATTTATAGATGCTATAAAATAATCCAAGTGATTACTCAAACGAACCTTCTCCTCAGTAATGTCATATTTTTCAATATAATACACCAATTCTTGCTCAAAACGGTTTTCATCAACCTTTTCTTTTAAATCAGCAATTCCTTTTTGAAGGCGTTCTTTTACTCCAGCAATACGTTCAGGATCCACAGCAATAACTTCTTCTAATAAAGTTCTAATATTCTCGTTACGTTGTAAAAATTCTACTTCTAAAACCTTTCCTTCATCATTTCTATAGGCAACAATATTTGCGATAGCATCTTTAATATTCGCCTCTATAGTTTCCCACTCGCTTTCATCAATTTCCTCACGTTCAGCTCTTGCAGTATCTGGTAAACGCATTGCCATTTCCAAACATTTTGCAGCAGAAGTATCTGGTACAATCCCTTGTAATTGTTTCATGTATTCCTTTACGACAGCTTGGTTTATTTTTGTAGAAGTTTCTTCACCAGTAACCTCAACAAATAACGACACATCAACTTTACCTCTAATAATTGATTTTGCAACCAATTTCCTTAATGGCAGTTCCTTTTCTTTATAATAAGAAGGCATTCTGACATTCATATCAAGGCTTTTACTATTCAACGATTTTAATTCAATAGTAATTTTTTTGGTCGGAAGTTGCAGTACGCTTTTCCCATAACCAGTCATAGATTGTATCATAGTTGTCTGAAAAATTTGTACAAAGATAAGTAATTTACATAGCTATTTAACCTATTTATTAAGCGGAATATCGGTTCTTAAAAAATTACTTACCTTTAAAACTGAATGTATTTTTAATATGAAAAACATATTAAAATTAAACCCCTTAGGGGCAAACTAATCTTTTAAAAGAATCTTATGGAAAACATTAACTGGCTCGCATTAGTAGTCGCCTCACTTTCAACTTTAGTAGTTGGTTTTGTATGGTATCACCCAAAAGTATTTGGAACAATATGGATGAAAGAAATTGGAATGACAGAAGAAAAAGCTAAAAACAGTAATATGGCACTGACTTTTGGTCTTTCGGTAGTCCTTGCTTTTTTGGTTTCGTTTTTTCTTGTAACCATCCTATTTATGGGAGGCCCTCCAGAAATGCCACATGGCTCAGCAGAGTTTATGACCTTTAAACATGGTGCTGCTCACGGTACAATGCTTGGATTATTTGTAGTGTTACCTGTAATTGTTACCAATGGACTATTTGAACAACGCTCCTTTAAATACATGATGGTTGTTACTGGATATTGGGTAGTATCATTCGCTATAATGGGTGGTATTATTAATGGGTGGACATAATATATTATCTGCAAAACATAAAAAAGGCTTTACAATTGTAAAGCCTTTTTTATGTTTTTATATCTCCTTCTTAAACGGAAATCGTTGTTCAAAAACTGAGGGTTTTATTTTTCTTATGAATGGTTTGAATAAAAAATTAGCTACCGATTTTTTATGACGCACATAACAGGTCAACTCTTCTGGAACAGCTCCCAAAGTACTTTTTATTTCCCCTGCAGTTCTACCGAAATTAATATAACCTAACTTTCTCTCAATCCCTATTTGCACATAATCATAGAGCATTCTAGAATATATTGCGTGCTTTTTATTTAAGCCGTAATCTATTCCTACATAATGTGCATCTAACGAGTTTTGACTAACAACACCACTCATAAACCCTACCAAGGTATCTTCTAAAAAATAGCCTCTTAATATAAAATCTTCTTTCAATACTTCTTTCAAAGAAACATATGTAGCAATGTTTAATGTTTCAGGATTAAAACTTGACTTATCTTTTACATTATAATACAGTTTTTTCAACTCTTTTTTGTAGAGTTTTACATCTTCTGAAGTAAAATCTTTCGCAACTAAATTACAACTTGTCTTATATGCTTTCTTGGCTTTAACTCTGAATTTAGATTTAAACGAACTTAGATAATCGTCAAATTCATTCCATTCAGGATTTAGAGTTAATACCATGTTCGGATCCACTTGAACTGGAGAATAATTGTATTTTTTTAAATTATTAGCAATTGGTAATGATTTGGTTATAAAATCTTTTAACAAAATAATATCAACCCATTTCTCTAGGTATCTATTAGCATTTATAATTGCCTGAATACCCTTGATCAATTGTTCCAAAACCAATTTTTTATCTTCATTAGGCTTAATGTAAATACCATGTTCCCCACTTAAAAAAGCACTTCCACAAATCATGATCTTTACATAATTTCTTTTAATTAAATTCCCCAAACAAAAACTAGCTCTTTGAATAAATGCATTGGCATTCGAAGTGAAATCTGCTGCAACAAAATCAAATTCTAATACTTGAATTGTAGCTATCGAAATTGGTTCATTTCCATTATAAACCACCAAATAAAAAAATTGTATTCTATGTGCATTATGCACTTCAAAAGCCTTTAAGTAGGCTTTGGTAAAATACACATTGTTTGCTTCTGATAAACTTTCCCAAACTAACTCTGGAATCTCATCGATATAGTTAAAAATTCTAGTAGAATATTTCATTAAATAGCCTTTACCGATTTATTTGGTTTACTCACTAAATATACACCAATAAAAATTAATATTGCCGCAATTACTTTTGTTGCACTTAAAGAATCACTCCCCATCATAATTGCAAAAACTCCAGCTATTACAGGTTGAAAATATAAAAATGTACTTACAGTAGATGCCTTTAATTCTCGTAAGGCTAATGGATTTAGTAAATAAGTTCCAAAAGTTGCTGCAATAATTACAAATCCGACTGAAAAATAGGTGTACGGCTCAAATGTATTCAAATCTATTTCACATACTTCATTAAAGCCAAAAGGAGTTACCATAATTAGCCCAAATAAAAACAACCATTTTATAAAAGTAAACGGATGGTATTTATTAGTAAGCTGCTTGATAATAACAAAATAAATACTAAATGATACTGCATTGATAAATACTAAAAAATTTCCTAAAAGTATGTTGTCACTAGATACCGTAGATTTACCATATAGCGTTAATACCAATGCTCCAGATAAGCCTAAAATTATTCCAATAATTTTTAATGAAGTGATTTTTTCTTTTAAGATAAATGCTGACATAATTAATACCAGTATGGGCACAACAACCATAATTACTGAAGCATTAATTGGTGTAGTATATGATAAGCCTTTAAAAAAAGTTAGCATATTTAACGTTACACCAAAAAAAGCAGCCGCAATAAAAACTAAAAAATCTTTTCCAGAAACCTTTTCTTTAGGAGCTAAAAAACTAAACAGCCAAAATAATAGTGTGGCACCAAATAATCGCAACCATATAAAACCATAAGGTTTTATATATCCACCATCAATTACATCATTTGCAAAGGTAAAAGTAATCCCATAAAAAACTTGCACTAAAAATGCAGCTATAAAAGCAAAGCTTTTTTTACTTAACATGAATAAAATCTTTTGCTAATGCAATTGTTTTCTTAGAGTTTCCAATAAAGATCATATCATTATATATCAATACTGGTCGTTTTAAAAACGTATAGTGCTCTAAAAGGTGTTTTTTATAATCCGCTTCCGTTAAATTTTCATTTTTTAAACCCTTCTCTTTATACAATCTTGCTCGTTTGCTAAACAAAGTTTCATAACTTCCTGACAACTGATGCATTTCTTCTAGCTGAGAAATAGTAATTACATTCGTTTTTATGTCTTGCAAAACAACTTCTGATGGCAAATTCCATTCTGCAATAATTCTCTTACAAGTATCACAGGTTGATAGGTAATATAATTTTTTCATTTTAAATAATTATAACTGATTACAAAATAAAAGCATTTTAAATTTAAAAAGGGGGTTAATTCAATAAATATTACTTTTATAATACATGACTCTAAAAAAATTAAATCATGAAATTTAACACCATAACCATACACGTATGTCAGGAATACGAATCAAACCACTTATAAAGAATGAAGAATGATTTAAAACAAGCTATAAGAAACCCATCAGTAGGTTTGACATCTAGAAGATATATATTAAAAAGGCTTGTGTTTTTTACAGCCAGTAAACCTCTTCTCCTTCTAGCAAGGATTAAGTTGAGGTGTTTAATTCTTCTTCAAATTAATATATACAGGAAAATGGTCACTATACCCTCCTAGGTACCTCTTCCCGCTAAAGGTCCTAAAAGGGAGTCCTTTTTTACGTCCTTTCCATTCTTTTAAAAAATCCTCATCAAAAATATCAGCATTTTGAAAACTGTGCTTTCCTTTTTCTAACTTAAAGAAATTGTGAGAAAAAATAATTTGATCAAACAAATGCCATTGTGAATAATAACTCAAGCTGCCTTGGGTGATATTCATCAGCTTCTCAAAAGGGTTGTATAAATTTGAAGTCACAAGGTTATCTTTCACACTTACATCTACAGGATTATCATTAAAGTCCCCCATTACAATCACTTTTGACAGTTCATTTATATCAGCTTGTCGTTCAATAAAACCAGTTATTTGTTTTGCAGCTTGCACTCGCTTATAACTCGTTAAGTCAGCACCATCTCTACGTGATGGCCAATGACACACAAACACATGTACTTGCTCACCATTCAATATACCTTTCACATATAAAGCATCACGAGTATAATCTTTTACACCATTATTTTCATAAATCACCATAGGTATGGACTCAGAGTGTTCTAATGTAAAATAATCTTCATTTATCAATAAAGCGACATCAATGCCTCTCTCATCTGGAGAATCATAATGCACAAAATTATAATTAACGCCTTTCAAATATTCACTTTCAACTAAATCTTGAATTACACTTGCATTTTCAACTTCAGCAATTCCAACCAGTACTGGTGGTTTTTCTGTTTTATCTTTAGCAATACTTGATATTGCTTTTCCCATTTTATATACTTTTTTACGATACTTCTTTTCTGTCCAAAACTTTTTTCCAAAAGGCAAGAAATCATGGTCTATTGTATTTGGATCTTTTTTGGTGTCGAATAAGTTTTCAAGATTATAAAACGCTACAGTATATATTGAATTCATTTATGCAATAAATTAATTTGAATGCTCTAAATTAGTAAATTAGAATCTTATATGTAGCTTTGCGCTATCGAAATTGAAATATGATAGAAAAGAAACAAATTGAGCACGAAAATGTAGTTCTAATTGGTATTATCACAAGACTTCAAAACGAAGAGAAATCTAAAGAGTACTTAGATGAGTTGGAGTTTTTAACATACACTGCAGGTGGTGAGGTAAAAAAACGCTTCACACAACGTATGGACATGCCTAATTCCAAGACTTTTATCGGTTCTGGAAAGTTAGAAGATGTACGTGTTTTTATTCAGCAAAACAATATTGGTACTGCCATATTTGATGACGAATTAACACCATCACAACAAAAAAATATTGAACGTGTTTTAGAATGTAAAATACTAGACCGTACCTTATTAATCCTTGATATTTTCGCACAGCGTGCGCAAACATCTTATGCAAGAACTCAAGTAGAATTGGCTCAATACCAATACTTTTTACCCCGGTTAACAGGGCTTTGGACACACTTGGAACGTCAACGAGGTGGTATTGGAATGCGTGGGCCTGGAGAGACAGAAATTGAAACAGATAGGCGTATTGTACGTGATAAAATATCATTACTAAAAAAGAAGATGTTAGCTATTGACAAGCAAATGGCTACACAACGTGGTAACAGAGGTGAATTAATCCGTGTTGCTTTAGTTGGATACACCAATGTTGGAAAGTCTACTTTAATGAATGTTATTGCAAAATCTGAAGTTTTTGCTGAAGACAAACTGTTTGCTACCTTAGATACTACAGTACGAAAAGTAGTTATTAAAAACTTGCCTTTCTTATTAAGTGATACTGTAGGGTTTATTCGCAAGTTACCAACTCAATTAGTAGATTCGTTCAAAAGTACACTTGATGAAGTTAGAGAGGCTGATATCCTATTACATGTAGTAGATATTTCACACCCGACTTTTGAAGATCAAATTGACTCCGTAAATAAGATTTTAGGAGAAATAAAAAGCTCCGGCAAGCCAATTATAATGGTGTTTAACAAAATTGATAGTTACCAACATGAAACTATTGATGAAGATGATATTATTACTGAACGCACTAAAGCTCATTATACTTTAGACGATTGGAAAGAAACTTGGATGAATGATATTGGTGACAATGCGTTGTTTATTTCAGCTACCGAAAAAGAAAATATAGAAGACTTTAAGAAACGTGTATACAGTGAAGTAAGACGTATTCACATTACTCGTTTCCCGTATAATAAATTTCTATATCCTGACTATGATGAAAACATGGCATAAGTTTATTTAATCAGGTGTTTTTACATAAAAAAGGCTCGCTAAATAGCGAGCCTTTTTTATATTGTATAATTAACTAGTCTTAGAATGTATAGTTAAACCCTAAACCAAAAGTTTCACGAATTTGGAAACCCATTGGATTCGTATTATCATCGTATATTGCTTGAAATGTTAAATTAGCAGAAATATACTTGTTTACTTGCATCGCTAAGTTCATTGTATAATCAATATCCACATTTTGAGGATCTTCTAAGTAGTTTGAGTATAGTGCTAAAATATTTTCTACTGAAATATTTTTCATTAAATCAACTTTATAATATCCTCTTACCGCTGCCCCTAATTCAAAACGATCAGTATCTCCAGGATCAGTACCATAAGCACCAGCAAATTCTTTATGTACTAAGATTAATTTACCTGCAGCTGGTGAAATGTTTACATGTAAATTATCTGACTTTTTCCATAATAACCCAGGGCCTGCTTGAAAATACACTGGAGAAAAGAAATGGGAATTTGATCCTAATGCAACACCATTTGCATCATATATAAAACCCCTATCCATTTGTGTTTTCATGTTGAAATACACTGAGTAATACCAATTATTACTCATTTTCTTACCGGCTAAAGAGTTAAACTCTAAACGATCATTATTTTTTGTAAAATCTTCTTGCCCTTTAGTTTTATTCACTCCGTAATCTATGATTAACTTGTTGTCCCAAATTAAATCTCCTTTCGTTAAGTTAAAATCATAGTTTATTAAAATATTAGCAGCAATATTACCTATACCTCCACCAGTCCATTCATTATTGAATGCTGATTGGTTAAATGTAATTAATACATTACCACCTCTTTTCCATCCTTCTGTGATAGAATCTTTAGCAACTTCTTCTTGAGCAAAAATGCTTCCTGTTGTTAGCGCAAGTGCTAATGCGAATACTATTTTTTTCATAATTGTTAGTTTAAAATTTTTGAAGGGCAAATATATACATTGTTCAATAAATACCAAATGTTATAAATCACTAATAAATAGCTGTTTAGCAATTACTTCCTTCTATACAAAGGAACAGATGAGCAAGCTTCACCGTACATTACCGACTTTGAAACACCAATTAGTCTATTTGTAATATTAAGGTAAGCACTTTGTGGTACTGGTTTATTGGAACAGCCTTTAATAATAACAAACTTATCTTGATACGGTAATATATCAATAGTTGCTAACACTTCATCATAAAGAGATATTTCTAAAGCTTCTAAACCTCCAATAACTACTTTTTTAACAAAGGGACTTATTCTTACTACAAACAACATAAAAGCCCATACAGGAACTATTGCATCAGTACTACAATGAACAGCTACATAACTATCTTTATATTGCTCCCAGTCATGATTGTCCAAACTAGCACGGAATTCTTTTTCCCTAAGAATAAACCCTTGATCTAACCATTGAGAAATATCTACCTGAATACGATTTCCTGCTACATAATAATCTTCTAGATCAAACGTAATTAAATTCGTGTTTTCCGCAACTTTATTTTTAATTTCTCCTGACATAACATCTTAAAAAAACAATTCCTGCAAAAAGCAGGAATCATTATATATTTATATTTTATTTATTAAAGCATTCCTAGCTCTAGTTTTGCCTCATCACTCATTAAGTCTTTAGTCCATGCCGGTTCAAAAGTGATTTCAACTTCACAGTCATTCACTTCCTTTAAAGATTTTATTTTGTCTTCAACTTCTTTAGGCAAGGTTTCCGCAACGGGACAGTTAGGAGTCGTTAAAGTCATAATTACTTTTACATCGTAATCTTCATTTACCATCACATCATAAATTAATCCTAGCTCGTAAACGTCAACTGGAATCTCAGGGTCGTAAACTGTTTTTATTACCCTAACAATTTTTTCTCCTAATTCATTTACATCTATATTTTGTTCTTCTGACATTTTATTTTACTTGTGTTTGGAATGCTATAGCATACAGTTTAATTTCTTTAATCATACTCACTAATCCATTTGCTCGTGTAGGAGATAAATGCTCTTTTAATCCAATTTCATCAATAAAATTAGTGTCTGCTGATAAAATTTCACTTGGTAATTGATTTGTAAATGTTCGTATTAAAATAGAAACAATACCTTTAGTAATTATAGCGTCACTATCTGCTGTATAAACAATCTTATCATCTTGTAATTCAGCGTGCAACCACACTTTAGATTGACATCCTTTTATAAGGTTTTCTTCTTTTTTATACTGACTATCAATCATAGGCAATGATTTTCCTAACTCAATCATATACTCATAACGCTCCATCCAATCATCAAACATCGAAAACTCATCTACAAGTTCACTCTGTATTTCATTTATAGTCATAAAGTTTTATTTTTCAGCTGACAAAGATAAAACTTTGTTTACTAAAACTTCTAACGCTTTAGGAGGAAATCCGCCATCAAAGGTTTGCGAAGTATATTTTTCTCCTTTTTTAAAAATTGAAATAGTTGTGTGTGGCGCACCATCATAATGTCTTTTTTTGGTAGGTGCTTCGTAAGTTCCTATTTTATCTATTGAGACATCCGAAATTATTTTCTTTAGTTCAGTAATATCGGTATCAACTACAGCTACTTTCTCTGGTTTCCCTTGATATTCTTTAATAACTGTTGCGTAAGTTTCATATACTGTTAACGTATAATGATACCCTCTAGTATGAGCATCATATATCGCTAAAGGCTCAGTTTGAACATCACCTTTTGTTAATTTAGTTTCCTTTACTGTCACTTCTTTTGCTGTTATGTTATCTAAGGAACTCGCCTTTTTAGTAGCTCTACACGAATTAAGTGTTAATGTGCTTAAAATAATCAATAATAATTTCATCTCTAATTGGTTTTTAATTGATATACTATAATAATACAAAAAAGAAGCCAAACTATTACAACAACATCAATTTTGCTTTTTTAACAGCCCCTACTAATGCATCAACGTCATCTTTCGTATTATAAAACATAAAAGATGCACGTATAGTTCCAGGGATATTAAAAAACTGCATAATCGGTTGTGTACAATGATGTCCTGTTCGAACTGCTACGCCTAATTTGTCTACAATTGTCCCGATATCATACGGATGACATCCTTCAATATTGAAGGATATTACTGAAACTTTCTCGTCAGCAGTTCCTACAATATCTAGCCCTTCTATTTTACTTAACTCTTCCGTAGCATATTGTAATAATTCTATTTCTTGCTCTTGAATATGCTCAAAACCTACAGAATTCATATAATCTAAGGCTACTCCAAAAACAATTCCTCCTGCAATATTTGGCGTTCCTGCTTCAAACTTATGAGGCAAACAAGCATAAGTAGTTTCCTCAAAGGTAACTTCCTTAATCATCTCCCCTCCTCCTTGATAAGGGGGCATTATATTAAGCCATTCTTCCTTACCATATAACATTCCTACACCAGTAGGCCCACACATTTTATGGGCTGAACATACATAAAAATCACAATTTAAAGCTTGAACATCAGGTTTTATATGTGGAGTTGCTTGTGCTCCATCAATTAAAACTACTGCATCATACTCATGTGCTTTAGCTATTATATATTTTATAGGATTAATAGTCCCCAAAGCGTTTGACACATGATTTACTGCAACTAATTTTGTTTTATTAGATAATAATGCGTCATACCCGTTCATTAACAATTCCCCTTTTTCATTCATGGGAATTACTTTTAAAACTGCTCCAGTTCGCTCACATAACATTTGCCAAGGAACAATATTAGAATGATGCTCTAAATGAGAAACAATTATCTCATCTCCTTCATTTAACAAACTTGTAAATCCATTTGCAACAAGGTTAATCCCATCTGTGGTTCCTTTGGTAAACAGTATTTCAAAATCGTGTTTAGCATTAAAATGTACTTGTAATTTCTTACGCGCCTCTTCATAGGCATCAGTCGCTTTTTGACTTAATGTATGTACACCACGATGAATATTGGCATTTATTTCTGTATAATATTTAGTTATAGCATCAATTACCATCTGTGGCTTTTGAGAAGATGCACCATTATCTAAATATACTAATGGTTTTCCATTCACTTCTTGTTTAAGAATAGGGAAATCCTTACTTACATTTTTTAAATTTCTTTCCAATATCATTATTTATAACACCTAATTAACGTGACTTATTACAAGCAACAAAGTTATTGATAATTTAAAACAAAAAAGCCTTAATAAGATTAAATCTTAATAAGGCTTTTCGTTTACACTACTACTTCTTTAGTTTAACATACTTTCCCTTACTCCACCGGCTCCAAATAATGCTCTCATTCTTACTTTTTGTCCCTCTGAAAACATATACATACAAGCATCATCTGTATAATCCATATAGTTCATTGTCATGTCATTTGTACGACAATTCACTGTAGGATATGACGGGCAACCATAGTTTGGCCCATCAGAAGAAGGCGTATCAGATACAAAATCATCTCTTTTACATCTTCCATCTCCCCAAATATGACGCAAATTTAAGTAATGCCCCACCTCGTGCGTTGCTGTTCTTCCTTTATCAAAAGGAGCCGAAACATATCCTTGGCTCCCGAAATATTGTGGGGAAATTACCACCCCATCAGTACTTGCACTTCCTCCTGGGAATTGTGCATATCCTAAAATACCACCTCCTATGTTACACACCCATATATTTAAATGTGTTTCTGGGGTTATTACATCTACTCCCCCGTTAAAGGCATATTTCATAGCGTCATTTGTACCCCATGAAGTATTCGGAGAAACCTTTCTTGTTACCCCTGCTAATACAAACTCTACTTCACTATCAGCTGCTAGTCCAGCAAATTCTGAAGGAACTTGATTAGCGTCTGAATTTGATTTTCTAAAATCATTATTTAGCACTGCTATTTGCGAGTTTATTTGAGAACTGCTTATATTTTCCTGCGAAGTACTATAAAGTACGTGTACATATACAGGAATCGTTATTGTTCCTAAAGTATCTGGATCCGGGTCTGGATCTTCTCCCCCTCCGTTACCGTTTCCAACTCCATCAGGCTTTTTTTCGAAAACCCTGGTGTGAGACTCAATATTTTGCATTCGCTGTAACATTCCTGGATTTTCTTGTAATTGTCTTGAAAGTACATTCATGGAATGACATTGCCTACCTGTGGTATTTTCTGCCATCCTATCTAGCTCACCAGGATCCACACCTAAATCTACTCGTTGTTGTTCCTCTTGAGGAATTTGACTTTCTAAATTATCTGTATCACAAGACCAGAATAAAAACGTAGCAACGAAAGTTGCAATCA